>BNJU01003549.1_pt1 | contig 81370 bp, 92 predicted proteins | sample 8539281 | NCBI WGS metagenome assembly BNJU01 (sample SAMD00202456, study PRJDB9452) | human saliva metagenome | isolation source: human saliva | place: Japan | reverse complement strand
CTCACTGGCCTGCCCTGCGTCAGCGGCGAGTGGTGGCCGTCCACGCCGACCCCGCAGCACCTACGAGGCCATGGCCCGAGCCATTGACTCCGCCACCGACCACATCCACGTCGGGTTCTACATCGCGAGCTGGGACGAGGGTCACCGACGTCTTCTTCACCGCCCTGGGCGCGCGGTGGCCCGCGGCGTCACGGTGCGCCTCCTCCTGGACCACCTGGGCAGCCGCAGGGTACCCCGGTTGGAAGCAGTTCTGCCAGCGCATGACCGACGCCGGCATCCGCTGGCGCCTCATGATGCCGCTGCTGCCGCTCAAGCGCCGCTGGCGCCGCCCGGATCTGCGCAACCACCGCAAGATCCTGGTCATCGACGGCGAGAAGGGCTTCATCGGCAGCCACAACGTCATCGACCCCTCCTACCGGACCCGGCGCAACGTGCGGGCCGGGCGCCGCTGGGAGGACCTGTCCGTGGAGGTCACCGGCGAGATCGTCCTGGAGGCCCAGGCCATCTTCGCCATGGACTGGTTCTTCGAGGCCGGCGAGCAGCTCGAGGCCTTCGACCTGGCGCTGGGGACTCCGGCCGAGACCCTGCCGGAGATGGCGGGACTGCCGGGAATCCCGGTGGGCACGCCGGCCCCCAGACCCGGGCGCCCGGGCGCCGTCGTCAACGCCATGCAGCTCGTTCCCTCCGGGCCGGGGTACCCCACCGAGCCGAACCTGCGGATGTTCCTGGCCCTCATCCACGGGGCCAAGCGGCACGTGTCCATCACCAGCCCCTACTTCATTCCCGACGAGGCGCTGCTGGCGGCGATGACGTCGGCCGCCTACCGGGGGGTGGAGGTCGAGCTGTTCGTGGGCAAGGAGTCCGACCAGTTCATCGTCAGTCACGCCCAGCGCTCCTACTACTCGGCGCTCCTGGCGGCAGGGGTGCGGATCTACCTCTATCCCTCGCCGATCGTCCTGCACTCGAAGTACATGACGGTCGACGACGAGGTGGGGGTCATCGGCTCGTCCAACATGGACTTCCGTTCCTTCGCCCTCAACTACGAGGTCATGCTGCTGGCCTTCGGAGGGGACCTCGACGACCTGCTGCGCAACAACGACGCCGCCTACCGGGCCGCCTGCACCGAGCTGACCCCCGAACTGTGGGCCACCGAGCCCTGGTACAACCGCTACGTGGACAACGTCTGCCGCCTCATGTCCGCCGTGCTGTAGCGGGGGCGAGGCTGGGCGCCTCGACGAGCAAAGCGCCGGGACAAAATGTGCAGGCGGTCATATCATGGTGCCTGAGAAGTCATGTCATGGCGACCGGCTGTGGGGAAGGGAGGTGCGCCGTGGATATCCCGCAGTGGATGTGGGGCATGTTGCTCATGTGGGTCAGCATCACGATTGGAACGGGGATCCGTCTGTACAGGACCAGACGCTCCTGGATGCGCAAGTACCGGGAGGACCAGCCCCAGCGCTGAACGATCCGGGCTGTCAGTGCGCTGTCTCATGGCTTCTGGGAGTTTCGGATGTCATGGCGTCTCAAGACGTCGGTTGGGTGGGTTTTCCAGAGGGAGAGGCGCTGTCTGTACTGCCGGTAGGGGCTGTTTCGGGCCTAAGCGAATTTGCGTTTGAGGTCGATGTCCCCCGGGGGTGTTTCGGTTACTGCAATAAGCGGTCCTTTCGTCAGAGGAGGTGATTTTGTGGGCATCCCCTGCGTGGGTGTGGGCGCTAGCAGTTGGCTGGAGTGGCGTTCTGGTGGGGACGGGGGTCCGTCTGTACCGGACCAGGCACTCCTGGATGCGCAAGTACTGGGAGGACCAGCCCCAGCGCTGAACCGCCCAGGCCCACAAACGTCGACGTCGTCGGCCCCCGCACCTTAAGCGGTGCGGGGGCCGACTGTGTGGAACCGGAGAAAGGGTCTGATGGGACGCGTGAGCCGGTGGTCAGGCGTCGCGGCGGGTGAAGACGACTGCGGCGATCACCATCGGGATGATGGCCCAGGCGGCGAAGACGGCGATGGCCTGCCAGTGCTGGAGGAAGGTGGCGGTGCCGGCCTGTCCCCACTGGTGAGCCAGGCTGAAGGGGTCGGAGACGGCGGTGGACAGGGTGTCCGGCAGGAGTCCCAGGACCTTGTTCACCCACTTCCAGTGGCCGGCCATCATCTGGAACGGAAGGGGGACGACGAACAGCACCGAAACCACCACGGTGATGGCGCCCGCCGTCGAGCGAGTGAGTGGCCGACCCCTGGGCCATGAGTGCGATGATCGCGAAGGACAAGCCGGTGCCCCAGAACAGCCCTCAGGTAGTGGGTATCAGTGAGAGAACCGGCGTGGCCCTTCATGAACGGGTAGGGAGGCGGCGTAGGCCAGTGTCACGCTGAGGGACCCCGAGGACGAAGGAGAAGCCCGACCGACCAGCGCCTTCGCCGTGAACAGGCGCCCGCGGTGAGAACGGCCATCATCGAGGAGCGGATCTGCCCCGAGGCGTACTCGCCGGTCATCACCAGGGCACCCAGGACGGCGACGACGATCATGCCCAGCATCGAGCCCGCGGCGATCATGGTCTTGGCCTGGTCGGCCCGATCGGGAGAGCCGGCGTAGCCGATGGCCAGGCCCGCGCCGAACAGGACCGTGATGGCGATCGTGATGACCGATGTGACCCAGGTGGAGGTCAGGGGTACGCAGCTTGATCCACTCGGCGCGCACCGCGCCGGCGAAGGACTGCCGACCAGCCACGCGGGGCGACTGGGGCGGCCGGCGGTCTCAGGTCCGATGCCGTCCGGTGCGGGATGCCCCGGAGACGGGGTGGTTTTCTGGAGGGCCTCGAAACGGTGGACGCCCATGGCCGGGCCGGCTGCGGCGTTGATGGATGTGGTCATGGTGCGTCAGTCCTCGGGATGCTCGTGGCCTTTGTTCTTCCTGAACGATTCCAGGCTAGGAGGGCCGGGTCCCGGTGTGATCGTCCCGGTGGCTGAACGCAGTAGGGGCGGTCTCCTCCCCCTGAGGGAGGAGGGGTCCTCTGCAGGGGACGATGAGTCGTTGCCTGGACCGAGATGACCCGCTGGCCTGGGGAGCAGAGCAGGTGGGAGGCAGGTTGGCTACAGCTCGGCGGCTTTGTTGAGGATGGTGGCTTCGTCTTGGCCGGTGCTGCCGTCATGCTGTGGTGTCCAGGTGCCGTTGTTGCAGGTGAAGGTCAGCCAGAGGTCGTCGCTGGAGGGCTCCTTTCTTGCCTCGTCGTTGAGCTGGAGTGTGGTCAGTCCTGCGGATTGGCAGTCGGCGACGGCGTGGACGACGGGTGCTGCTGCCTCGGGGGTGAGGCCTTTGCGTTCATCGGTGACCAGGCCGGTGACGGACGGGGTGGTGCCGTTGAGGTCGATGGTTCCGGTGGGGCTGGCCTGTTTGGCGGCGGTGATGACTTGCTCGAAGGAGACGGTGGTGGGGAACTGTCCCTCGGTGTTGCTGGTGGAAGTGACCTTCCAGCCGTTCATGGTAAAGGTCTTGATGGTTGGTGAGCCGGACGTAGCGGTCAGCGTGGACGGGGGTGTGGTGACGTCTGCGTAGTCGACCTCAAGGGATGACGTGTCACCGTTGCGCATGATCGTTGCGGCCTCGCCTGCTGGGGCTAGGTCGTGCTGAACGCCGGTGCGCAGTTCGGAGCCTGGGCCGCGGCAGTTGAAGTAGACGTCGATCTCGGTGCCCTTCATGTTCCAGGTGAAGATGATCCCGACGGTCACCGTGCCCCATACGCTGTTTCGTTGGGCGGCGCTGCAGGTTGAAGGCAGCATGTCGGCAGCGCTGTCCACTGGGGTGTCGGCCTTGAGATGCGCCTTGACCTCAGCCACCGAGCCAGTGTTTGAGTTGGCTCCTGCCTGCATGACTTGCGTCGACTCAACGCTTGGGTTCTTGGAGGCTCGTGACTGCGGCCTTGGCGACGCTTCGGGCGCCGGCGTTACCGGGCCCCAGGCTCGGGTCCAGGCCAGCCGCCACGATGTAGAGGAACCCGCCGACCGTCACCAGAAGGAGTACCAGGGTCACGCAGCCCAGTTTGAAGCACCCCGGCCCATGAGGAGCGCTCCGCTTCAGAGGGTGCTGCTCCACCGACGCCGACTCTGCGGGCACCTCACTGGGAGCCGTCTCATCGTTGGCGCGGGTGGCGGTGCCGTCGGCCTCATTGCGTCCAATCGCCTCTTGACCCTGCACGGAAGAGACGGTGGGGGACTCTCTCTGGTCTGGATCGGTCTGCCCGTCCGGCATCGGCTGCTCCCTTGCTGACTCATTGGAGGTATTCTTCCCGATCCATTGTGGTGGCGGGGGCGTTTGGTCCGACGCTGCAGAGGCGAAGAACGAGACGGTGGGTCGGCTAGAGTTCGGCGGCTTTGTTGAGGATTTCGGTGTCGCTGGGGCTGGGGGAGTCGAACTGCGACGCCCAGGTTCCGTTGTTGCACACGAAGGTTATCCAGTGGTCGTCGCTGGAGGGCTCCTTCTTGGCTTCGTCGTTGAGTTTGAGTGTGGTGAGTCCTGCGGCTTGGCAGTCGGCGACGGCGTGGACGACGGGGGCTGCTGCCTCGGGGGTGAGGCCTTTGTTCTCGTCGGTGACCAGGCCGGTGACGGACAGGGTGGTGCCGTCGAGGTCGATGGTGCCGGTGGGGCTGGCCTGTCTGGCGGCGGTGATGAGCTGGTCAAAGGGTGGGTTGCTGAACTGTCCGTCGGTTTTGGGGGTGGAGGTGACCTTCCAGCCGTTCATGGTGAAGGTCTTGGAGGAGTCCGGGACGCTGGGTTGCGTCAGGCTGGTGGGGAGTGCGGTGACTTCTCCGTAGTCGATCGTCAGTTCCGTGTAGGCGTCGATGCTGCCGGTGAAGGTCTTCGCTTCTCCGACGGGGGTGAGTGCTCGTTTCACGTCGGTCCGGATTGCCTCGGGGTTTCGTTGACACTGCACATCGACGTCGATGGTGCTGCCCTTGACGGTCCAGGACACCGAGATGATGAAATCGCCTGAGTAGTCGGGCTCCTGCTGGAGTGTTTTCTGCCGAGTTGAGGCCAGTAGGTTGGCGGCCGCCTCCACGCTGGTGCCGTCCTTGAGGTGGGCGTCGACTGTCACGGAGCTTCCGTTGATGTTGGCTTCTGCTCCTGTTGCCTCTGCTGAGGTGACCGAGGGGTCGCTTGAGAGGTAGTTGGAAGCGACGTCCGCAACTGTGTTCACTTTGTCGCCTTCAGGTCCCTGATCGGGATTGATGGTGACAAACAGCTGGTATGCGTAGACGCATACTGAAACCACTAGGGCCAATGAGACGAGCGCGCGCACCCCAGTTTCCTCCGGCCGACAGAGGCTCCGCTGCTCGAGTCGGCAGTCGGGGCTTCTGCCGACTTGGCTCCTCCTTGTTCAGGTGTGGTCTGCTCATCGGGCATCGGCTGCTCCCTTACTGGCTGATTGGACGTATTTTCTCAAATCGGCCGTTCCTGCGGGTCGAGTCGGTTCGGTGAGGCGGGAGCAGGGCACTCGGGAGGCAGACTGTCTACAGCTCGGCGGCTTTGTTGAGGATGGTGGCTTCGTCTTGGCCGGTGCTGCCGCCGTGGTGGGGTGTCCAGGTTCTGCCCTGGCATATGAGAGTTCGCCAGGGGCCGTTGTGGCCGGTTGTGGTGTTGAGGTTGAGCTGGGTCAGTCCTGCGGCGTAACAGTCGGACAAGGCGTGCACCACGGGTGCTGCGGCCTCGGGAGCCAAGCCGCCGTCGTCGGTGGCCAGGCCGGTGACGGACAAGGAGCCCGGGTCGGCCTCGAACGTGATGGAGCCGGTAGCGCTGGTCTGAGTGGTCGCAGCGAGGATCTGCTCCATGGGTGGGGTGGCGAACTGTCCTGTCTCGTTGCTGGTGGATGTCACCTGCCAACCGGCCATGGTGAAGGACTTCCATGTGCGTGAACCGGAGGGGCTGGTCAGTGAGGCCGGGGGGGAGAACCGACTTCGCCGTAATCGATCCCTAGGAGGGAGGACCCTCCTTGCCTGATGGTCCTGGCTTCCCCGACCGGGGTCAGATCGCGTGTGGTGGTGGAGATGATGTCGGTGGTGGCGCGGCTGGCATTGAAGTCTGCTGCGATGCTGGTGCCGGCCAGGGTCCATGACATGGACACGGTCAGCGTGATCTTTCGGGTGCCGTCCTTGGTGTGAAGAGCGGCCTCGTGGGTCGAGGCCAGGAGGTCGGCGGCTTCCTGGACGCTGGTGCCGTCTTTGAGGTTGATGCTTACGTGAGCGGAGATGTCCGACGGCGTGGCTGCCTCGGATGAGGCGGAGGGTGCTGAGGTGACAAGTGGGTTGTGAGCGAGGTGGTCGGCGGCTTCCTGGGCGACTTGGCGGGCATACGCACGATCCGCTGGTCCGGCTTGGGGGTGCAGGCTGGCGTCGATGCGAACGAACAGCATCCAGATACCCGCCATGCTCACGATCACCAAGACAATCAGCACCAGGCATCCTCTGAAAGACGATTCGGCGATCGCTGAGGAGACGCCCTGTCGGGTTCAGGAACAGCGTGGGCGTGACTGTCGGCCTGGTCGGAGTCGATCGACTCATCCACTATGCACCTATCTTCTGCTTGTCCGACGTATTCTTCCTGATCCGCCTTGGTGGTGATGGGTGTTTGGTCCGACGGTGCAGAGGTGAAGGACGTTCGGTGGGGCCGCTAGAGTTCGGCGGCTTTGTTGAGGATTTCGGTGTCGCTGGGGCTGGGGGGAGTCGAACCGCGACGCCCAGGTTCCGTTCTTGCACACGAAGGTTATCCAGTGGTCGTCGCTGGAGGGTTCCTTCTTGGCTTCGTCGTTGAGCTTGAGTGTGGTGAGTCCTGCGGCTTGGCAGTCGGCGACGGTGTGGATGACGGGTGCTGCTGCCTCGGGGGTGAGGCCTTTGTTCTCGTCGGTGGCTAGGCCGGTGACGGACAGGGTCCCGTTGCTGAGCTCGATGGTGCCGGTGGGGCCGGCCTGTTTGGCGGCGGTGATGACCTGCTCGAAGGAGACGGTGGTGGGGAACTGTCCTTCCTCGTTGCTGGTGGAGGTGACCTTCCAGCCGTTCATGGTGAAGGTCTTGGAGGATTTCTTCATGCCTGGTTGGGGCAGGGTGGTGGGGAGTGTGGTGACGTCTCCGTAGTCGATTGTCGGTCCCTGATACTCGTTGATGTTGCCGGTGAAGGTCTTCGCTTCTCCGACGGGGGTGAGTGCTCGTTTCACGTCGGTCCGGATTGCCTCGGGATCTCGTTGAGAATGGACGTCGATGTCGATGGTGGTGCCCTTGGCGTTCCAGGACACCGAGATGATGAACTCGCCTGAGTAGTCGGGTTCCTCCTGGAGTGTTTTCTGCCAGGTTGAGGCCAGCAGGTTGGCTGCCGTGTCCGGGCTGGTGTTGTCCTTGAGGCGCACATCCAGTCGGACGTTGTTGCCGTTGAGGTCGGCTGTGGCATCAGTGGTCTCGGCGGAGATGACGTCCGGGCTGCTGGAGAGGTGCTTGGAGGCTGTGCTGGCAACGCGCCGGACTTGGAAGCCATCCGGGCCAATGTCGGGGTTCAGGTTGACGTAGAGTAAGCAACCGTAACCGCCAATGATCACCACGAGGATGACCAGCACGAACCGGATGGCCCACCGCCCCGCCGACCTGCCCGACGACGGTTTCCTCCGGCCGACAGAGGCTCCGCTGCCCGAGTTGACGGCCGGGACTTCGTCTGCCCCGACGCCTCCTCTTGGCGCTGGTATGGTCTGCTCGTCAGGCATCGGCTGCTCCCTTACTGGCTGATCGGACGTATTCTCTCAAATCAGCTATTCCTGTGGATCGAGTCGTGGTCAGGTGGGCGCAGGGTATGCGGGTGACGGGCGGTCTACAGCTCTGCGGCTTTGTTGAGGATGGCGGCTTCGTCTTGGCCGGTGCTGCCGTCATCGTAGGGTGTCCAGGTGCCGTTGTTGCAGGTGAAGGCCATCCAGTAGTCGTTGTCGGTTGAGAGGCCTTTCTGCAGCTTGCCGTTGAGCTTGAGTGTGGTCAGTCCTGCGGCTTGGCAGTCGGCGACGGCGTGGACGACGGGGGCTGCTGCCTCAGGGGTGAGACCTTTGCGCTCGTCGGTGACCAGGCCAGTGACGGATAGGGTGTCGCCGTCGAGGTCGATGGTTCCGGTGGGGCCGGCCTGTCTGGTGGCGGTGATGATCTGGTCAAAGGGTGGGTTGCCAAACTGGCCGTCGGTGTTGCTGGTGGAGGTGACCTTCCAGCCGTTCATGGTGAAGGTCTTGGAGGATTTCTTCATGCCTGGTTGGGGCAGGGTGGTGGGGAGTGTGGTGACGTCTCCGTAGTCGATTGTCGGTCCCTGATACTCGTTGATGTTGCCGGTGAAGGTCTTCGCTTCTCCGACGGGGGTGAGTGCTCGTTTCACGTCGGTCCGGATTGCCTCGGGATCTCGTTGAGAATGGACGTCGATGTCGATGGTGGTGCCCTTGGCGTTCCAGGACACCGAGATGATGAACTCGCCTGAGTAGTCGGGTTCCTCCTGGAGTGTTTTCTGCCAGGTTGAGGCCAGCAGGTTGGCTGCCGTGTCCGGGCTGGTGTTGTCCTTGAGGCGCACATCCAGTCGGACGTTGTTGCCGTTGAGGTCGGCTGTGGCATCAGTGGTCTCGGCGGAGATGACGTCCGGGCTGCTGGAGAGGTGCTTGGAGGCTGTGCTGGCAACGCGCCGGACTTGGAAGCCATCCGGGCCAATGTCGGGGTTCAGGTTGACGTAGAGTAAGCAACCGTAACCGCCAATGATCACCACGAGGATGACCAGCACGAACCGGATGGCCCACCGCCCCCGCCGACCTGCCCGACGACGGCTTCCTCCGGCCGACAGAGGCTCCGCTGCCCGAGTTAACAGCCGGGACTTCGTCTGCGCCGACGCCTCCTCTGTGTTCAGGTGTGGTCTGCTCGTCCGCCATCAGTACCTTCTCCCTACTTGTCGGACGTAATTCTTCCCGATCCGTTGTGATGGTGAGGGGTGTTTGGTCCGACGGCGCAGAGGCGAAGGACGAACGGTGAGTGGTCTAGAGTTCGGCCGCTTTGTTGAGGATGGCGGCTTCGTCTTGGCCGGTGCTGCCGTCGTCGTTGGGTGTCCAGGTGCCGTTGTTGCAGGTGAAGGCCATCCAGTAGTCGTTGTCGGTTGAGAGGCCTTTCTGCAGCTTGCCGTTGAGCTGGAGTGTGGTCAGTTTTGCGGCTCGGCAGTTGTTGACGGCGTGGACGACGGGGGCTGCTGCCTCGGGGGTGAGGCCTTTGTTCTCGTCGGTGACCAGGCCGGTGACGGACAGAGTGCCATTGTCGAGGTCGATGGTGCCGGTGGGGCTGGCCTGCCCGGCGGCGGTGATGAGCTGGTCAAAGGGTGGGTTGCCGAACTGACCGTCGGTGTTGCTGGTGGAGGTGACCTTCCATCCGTTCATGGTGAAGGTCTTGGTGGAGCGAGGAGCGCTCGGTTGTAGGAAGGTAGTGGGGATCGCGGTGACCTGCCCGTAGTCGATATTCAGACGGCCGCCGGTGATGTCGATGGTTCTGGCTTCACCTGCGGTGGTCAGGTCCTGTCGGGCGGTACGTAGTAGGTCTGGACGGCCAGCGCAGTCGTAGGTGGTCTTGATGCTGGTGCCGTGCAGTGTCCAGGACAGGGTGACGTAGAGGTTGATGTTGGTGTCGGGGCTGTTCTTGCCGAAGGCGGCATCATGGGTGGAGGCCAGCAGGTCCGCCATCGCATCAGCGCTGGTGTCGTCCTTGAGGCGCACGTCCAGGTCGGCCTCGGTGCCGCCGATGTCGGCCGAGGCGTTGATGACGGTGGCCGAGACGACATTGGGATCCTTGGACAGGTGCTTCTCTGCTGCACTGGCGATGCGTCGGACCTGAAGCCCTCCGGTCCGCTGTCGGGGTTGAGGGTGATGCTGACCAGGTACATCAACCCGACAACCGCCACCACCACGACGCACCACGACCCGGATGGCCCACCACCCCGCCGACCTGCCGGATAACGCTGCCTTCCAACCCCCGAGTGCCGCTGTCCTGGGTGGGGCTGGACTCCTTTCCGGAGCCATCTGTGCTAAAAGGGGCTGCCGGCGATGCTTGTTTGCCGTCGTCGGAAGTGTCGATATCATGACCTGGTGTGCTTGACAAGCTGAGCCTCCAATGACCGTCCAGGTTGACGTGGTTGACAGCCGGTGAAATGCTGACCGCTTCCTCGAGGTGACCTAGTTCGTGTTGATGGAGTAATCGTCAACATACTCCGGGCCCGCGCCTCGCAGGATTCGCCCCTGATTGTGCACGGAGGTGCTCATTCGTGGGGGGGTGTTTGGTGTTGTTCGGGTTTTCGCTTGGGATGTATCCTGAGTGGCCAGAGTTCCCTGCCAGGTGGCCATGAGAACCGTTGGCGTCTTGTGACTTGGTGCTCAGCGCAGTGAAGTCCGAGTCGTAACCGGCGGTGCCTCCGCCGCCGACGGTGCCGCCATAGTAACCAGACCTCGCGATCCAGTCGTTACCGGCAGTGGTGGAGAACATGTGGTCGGGCAGCATGTGCAGATCTGAGGCGTCCGTAGTCCCAACGCCCGGCGACCCCCACACAGAGACGTCATCCACAGGGCTCGAACTCGAGTTCTGCAATGCGTAACCGTTCACCAAGGACCCGTAGGAGTGACCGGCCGCCATCAGGTGTGGATCTCCATGATGGGTCTCCTGAAGGCCATCATAGAAATCGGCCAGGTATTTGCCGCCTTCCTTGGCTTCTCCTGAGGAGAGGACTTTATCTGCGTTGGAGCATCGTAACCCAGCCAGGTTACCCCCGCGACGGTTTCCTGACCCTTATTTTTAGCCGTGGACCACCCCAATCCACTTTCCTTCATAATGTTCTCGGTACCGTTCACATACTTCGCAGGATCACCATTACCCTTGGCGAGGCCGTTGTCGACCGTTGAGTCCATGCCCGGCGTGGAGACCACCACGTGGGCGGCGTGGTCGACGTCTCCGGAAGCGACTGCGGCCCGAAAGTGGTCGCCACTGTTGTCCAGTACTAACAGGGTGCGCCCATTTACAGGTGCGGGCATGCCTTCCTTGTCCAGGGACTTGGGCTTTCCTCTGCTGTCCAGGAACATGGCCGACAGGGCGTGAATGTCCTTTTTGTCTCTGGAGTAGAGCTTCATACTCTGGGGTGTTGTTGCCCCATGGGTCTTGTTTGCTTCTGTAGTCTTGGACTCTTTTGTCTATCTCGGCTTGCATAATGGGGAGCCAGATCACGTTCGCTTTGTGTCGGTCGTTTGAGGGGATGCCGTCGAGGTTGCCGATCCAGGCCGGGTGCTTGGTGATAATATTCTGCCGTTGTGCGTCAGTCAGTGAAGTCCACCAGTCGTTGACCTGACTGGGCGTCCAGTTTGGGTTCGGGGGCCTCTCTCCGTGGTTGACTACCTCGGGGCTCGGGCCGTTTGCGGTGTCATCCAATTTAGTAAGTTCGTTGTATGCAGAAGAGATGAAAGTAACTGTGTCGCCCGCTTGTTCGACAAGTCGGTCGCGTTCCTTCTTGTATCCTTCAATCAATGACATTGCGTGAGTGGGTTCAAGGCTGGGGTTTTTCTTGTAATCGGCCGTAATCTCCCCGCTTTCGGATATCTCTAAATCATCGCCCTTTATTCTGGTAACGAGATTGTGGGCGGCATTGTTGATGGTAGTGACAGTGGTGGAGGCGGCCTTGAGGTTGTTGCCGGCCTTCTCTAAACCAGTCCAGAGGTCTTCGGCGTCGTCGGCGAGGATTCGTCGCGCTTTGGCCTCGGCCTCGAAGGTCTTTCCAGACAGTCCGTTGCCTAGTCCGTCTTGTTTAAGGTCGGCGTTGGCTTGCTCATATTTGTGAGAGGCGGCCACCAAGGCGTCGCCCGCCTCGAAGAGGTCGGTGCCACTCCAGGATAGGAGGTCATTAAACGTAACCACGGGGTCCTCCAAAAGGGTAAACTATTTTAATCGTTGGGAAGTATGTCGAATGAGTTAACAGTGTCTGGTATGGCTCAGCTATGGCCGTTTTTCGGGGTGCAGGCCGCTGCGCCGTCGGCCGCCTTGAGCTGGTTGGTGGCGTTGTAGATCCCGTTGTAGTGATTCCTCAGCCTGTTGGCGAAGGTGGTGCGAGCCTTGGACACCGCATCCGCCGCCATTGATGCGTTGCTGGACAGTCCGGCACCCGTTAGCCCGTTCGCTGAGGAGCGCACATCACTGTCGCCTCCCGACTTGTTCACCTCACTGATGCAGTCCTCCACCTTCGAGCGGATCTTCGACGTCGTCTCCTCACAGGTCTGCAGATCAGCCACCTGTCCCCGTCCTTCCTCGTCTCGGCGAAAACCGCCTCATGGCTATCGAGTCGCGGCCGCCACAGCGAACCGACCGAACACACGATAACCAACAATCGGCGGCGCGGGGGGCATATGGGCGACGAGTTTCTCTCCAAGGCTCACGGTGCTTACTGGACATGGCAGCCAATAAGTCAGGCGCTCGAAGAGAGATCAGATGGTGCTGACCAGCTTGGTGATGCGCTGGAGGCTCACCTTGCGGCTCGTCCCCAGCGTCTGGGCGAACAGGCTCACCCGCAGCTCCTCCACCATCCAGCGGGCCTCCTCCAGGAGGGCCTCACGCTGCAGGGTCGGCCGGCAGCGAGGGCCGCCTGGCGCGGGCCTTGTCCACCACCTCCCGGGCCTGGGAGACCTGGAAGGCCAGGGCAGTGTCCTGCGAGGCGGCCGACGGCGAGGAGGCCGCCTTCTCCACCCGCATCACCAGGGCCCGCAGGTAGCGCTCCAGATGCGCCAGGTGCTCCGGCGGGGTGGCGGTGATGAAGCCGTCCGGAACCAGGGCGGCCGCATGCTCGCGCACCTCCTGCAGCGTGTTCAGCAGCGTCAGGAGAGTGTGCTCACCCACCACGCGCTCCACCTCCCGGGCCGCCTTGAGCGCCGCGGCTGCATACCGGGCCACCCGGTAGACCTCGTCCTCGAGCTCACTGCGCATGACACCGACCAGCGTTTCGAAGACCTCCCGCGTGCGCACCTCCGCCAGCGCGCAGCCGGAGGCCGACGCCGCCCAGCGCCCGGCCACGATCCGTGCCGCGGCCGCTTGCACGTCCTCCACGAGGGCTTCTGTGCTCCGGTAGGGACTGGCCGCCAGGATGAGCGACTCCTGGGCACTCCACCGGCTCGTCACCCGGGCCGTCGGCAAGGCCGTGCGAGCCAGGGCCAGCGCCGTAACCCCGGCGCCATGAGCACCCAGCTGGGCGGCGGCGTCGGGCAGGATCCTCAAGTCTGCGCTCCTGGCCCCGTTCGCCACCAGGGCGGGGTAGCCGCGCACCACCAGGCCGGCTCGGCCCGCGGACTCCACCGAGGCCGGGATCGTCGAGGCATCCGGGTCGCCCAGACCCGGCACGCCCCGGGGCCAGTCGGTCAAGCCCTGGCGCTCCTCCAGGCCGGCCCCGGCTCCAGTACCGGCTTCAGCTCCGGCCCCTGAGCCTCCTGCGGTCCCAGCGGCGCCGCCCGGACGCTGGGCGGCGGCCGGCCGCCCGCCTTCTTCTGCGGCCCTTGCGGCCGGACTTCCCGCCCTGCGCGCCCTGGCGCTCCTGGGCCTCGGCCATCGCCTGGGCCAGCGCGCCGCGCACCACTGAGCGCACGGCGGCCTCCGTCTTGCCCGACAGCCGCTGCTGGAGCGCAACCAGGTCCCGGCCGCGGCCAATGACCCGGCCCTGCGCATCCAGGGCCGCGAAACCCATCGCCAGGTGGTCCGGCCGTCGCTCGGCCGCCTCGGCCCAGTCCTCCTCCGTGATCTCCACGCCCTTGAGCCGGAGCACCACCTGGCTGAAGGCCTCCTCGAAGGGCACCTCGGGGCAGCTCGCACCCGGCGGCGTCGGGAACTCCTGGGCGATCTGCGCCCACACCTGGGCGCCCACGTCCGGTGCCGGCACCAGCTGGCGGCGCACCCGCTTGGGCAGCGCCCGGATTGTGGCCACGCACAGCTCGGGGCGCATCCCCGGCACCAGCCAGTCGAAGCCCTTCGGGCTCAAGCGCCCCAGCACCTCCACCGGCACCTGGACACTGACCCCGTCCTCGGGTGGCCCAGCTCGAGACACGTAGTCCAGGCCCAGGGTCAGGTCCCCCTGCACCCACGTGTCCGGGAAGCCGCTCGCGTCGCCCCCGCCGGGCAGCAGCAGCTCGCGGGTGAAGTCCAGCAGGTCCGGGGTGGTGCGCCGCTGCTCCTTCCACCAGGCGTCGAAGGCCGCCGCGGAGGTGACCTCCTCGGGGATCCGGTCATCGTAGAAGTCGAACAGGGCGGCGTCGTCGGCCAGCAGCCCGTGCTCGCGCCGACGCCGCTCCACGTCCTGAAGCTCCTCGATGAGCTCCCGGTTGCGCTCCACGAAGCCGTGGCGGGCGTGCCAGCCGCCCTCCACCAGGCCCGAGCGGATGAACATCTCCCGAGCGACCTGGCGGGCCGAGTCCGTCCCCACGCTCGCCAGGGTCGCCGGCCGGTCCGCCACCAGCGTCATCCCGTAGAGCAGCACCTTCTCGTGAACCATGGCCGCCCCCTGGCGGGTCGACCAGTAGGGCTCACCGAAGACGTGGCGGGTCAGGCCCGCCCGGTCCGCCACTTGCTCGATCCACCGCGAGTCCACCTTGGCCACCGTGCGGGCGAAGAGCCGGGAGGTCTCCACCAGCTCGGCGGTCATCACCCAGTCGTAGGTCTTGCGGCGCAGGCTGAGCCAGCCAGATCGTGAAACGCGTCCCGCGCGCGCCAGCGTACTCCCGACGACGCTCGTCCCAGTTCCCCATTGGACAGCAGCCCCACCAGCAGCGAGCGGTGGATCGCGTCGGCGTCGGGCGTGTCCGCGCTGCGCCCCAGGGCCACGACGGCGGCCGCCACCCCCGTTGGCGATCTGGGCGGCGTGACTGCCCGGCTCCAGGGCCTCGGTGGCCGCCCGGATCGAGGCGGGCCGTCGGCAGCTCCACCGGGGCCGCGTCCAGGCCCAGCGGTCGGGCCAGCTGGCGCAGCTGGGCGTGGACGTCCTGCCATTCGCGCACCCGTAGGTAGTGCAGGAACTCGGCGCGGCACATGCGCCGGAAGGCCGAGCCGGACAGCTCGCGGCTCTGCGTGCGCAGGTAGCGCCACAGGTTGAGGTAGGGTCAGGAAGTCACTCGTCGGGTCCGCGAAGCGCCGGTGCAGGGCGTCGGAGGCCTCCTGCTTGTCCGCCGGGCGCTCGCGCACGTCCTGGATGGACAGGGCCGCCACGATGACCATGACCTCCCGACGCAGCCCAGCTCACCGGCCTCCAGGGCATGCGCCCCAGGCGCGGGTCGATGGGCAGGCGCGCCAGGCGCCGCCCGATCTCCGTCAGGCGCGGCCCCGCCGTCCCCGTTCAGGGGGCGTCGTCGGAGCAGGTGGAGGCGGCCCCGGCCGGCTCGATGGCGCCGATCTCCGTGAGCAGCTGCAGGCCGGAGCGGACCTGGCGGGAGTCAGGGGGCGTCCAGGAAGGGAAGTCCTCCACCGCCCCCAGCCCCAGGGCCGCCATCTGCAGGATGACGCTGGCCAGGAGGTGCGAGGATCTCCGGCTCGGTGTACTCCGGGCGCGCCTCGAAGTCTGCCTGCGAGTACAGGCGGATGGCGATGCCGTCGGCCACACGCCCGCAACGGCCCGCCCGCTGGTTGGCGCTGGCCCGGCTGACGGGCTCGATCGGCAGGCGCTGGACCTTGGTGCGGTTGGAGTAGCGGGAGATGCGCGCCAGGCCCGGGTCGATGACGTAACAGATTCCGGGAACCGTCAGGAGGTCTCGGCCACGTTCGTGGCCAGGACGATGCGGCGTACTTGGTGGGCCTCGAAGACCCGGTGCTGCTCGGCGGCGCTCAGGCGCGAGTACAGGGGGACGACCTCGATGGCCCCCGGCGTGCGTGAGCGGCCGTCGGGCGTGTAGCGCGCCCCCAGGTGGTCGATGAGGGCCGCCTCGGTGTCGCGGATGTCGCGCTCACCGGCCAGGAAGATAGAGGATGTCGCCGCTGGGCTCGCCCGAGGAGCTCGTCGACGGCGTCGAGGATCCGGTCACCTGATCCTTGGGCTCCCCGGACTCGGCAGCCGTCGAGCCGGGCCCGGCCCCGGCCCTTGCCGCGAGCCCCCTGGTTGCGGGGCGTGAGCGCGGCGGGGCCCGGCGCCGGAGCGGATGGCCTCGCGGCGAGCCCGGGCTGCGGCGCGCACCGCCGGGTCAGGCGAGGTCAGGGGCCTCCAGCTCGGCCTCGCTCAGCTCGCCGGGTCCCGCCGGGCCGGGCTGGGCGGCGGTGGGCTTGCCGGCTCACCGCCGGCGTCGTCCGGAGGCGGGCGGGGCGTCGTCGGGAGCCAGCGGGCGGTAGCGCACCTCAACGGGGTAGGGTGCGCCCGGAGACCCTCGATGACCGGGGCGGGAACGATGAAGGGCCGCCCGCGGTCGCCGATCTGCTCGCGACCGAAGTGCTCGGCGAAGCGCTCTGAGTCGATGGTGGCCGAGGTGATGATGACCTTGAGATCGGGGCGCTGGGGCAGCAGACGCGCCAGGTAGCCCAGGATGAAGTCGATATTGAGGGCTGCGCTCGTGGGCCTCGTCCACGATGATCGTGTCACAGCGGCGCAGCTGGGGGTCGGACTGGATCTCCGCCAGCAGGATGCCGTCGGTCATGAGCTTGACCAGGGTGTCTCGCCGACCTCCTCGGTGAAACGCACCTGCTAGCCGACGACGCCGTCACGTCCGATCGGGGTGCCCAGCTCGGAGGCGATCCGCTCGGCCACGCTGCGCGCGGCAATGCGCCGCGGCTGGGTGTGGCCGATCATCCCGGTCACGCCCCGTCCCAGCTCCAGGCAGATCTTGGGCAGCTGGGTGGTCTTACCGCTGCCGGTCTCACCGGCGACGATGACGACCTGGTGCTCACCGATGGCGGCGGCGATCTCTTCACGGCGGGCGGAGACCGGCAGCTCCTCCGGGTAGACGATCGCCGGGACGGCGGCGGCACGGGTGGCGAGCTGCTCGGGGGAGTAGCCCTTCCAGGCGCTGCGGCGCCTGCCCTCGGTGCGGCCCGGGCGTCGGCCCCGACGCCTGCCGCCACCGCGCGGGGCGCTGCCTGTGCTGGTCCGGTGCGCCGCCGCGTGCGGGGCCGGCGGTGTGCTCGGCCGGCCCGCCAGGGGACGCCTGAGTGCTCTCGGTGCCGCGCGCGCCGAGGTCGCTGTCCTGCCGGCCGCGGTGGCTACCGGCGTGATCGTCGCCCTGGTTGCGCGTGAGGTGCTCGCCCTGTTCCATAGGTGGCCCATTGTCCCCCATGCGCGCCCCTCGCCCGATTGCCCGCGACAGGACCACCGGCGCCAGGCCAAGCCGGTGGGGGACCTGCGTGAAATACTCACCAACATGACGGAAACTCCCCAGCGTCCGGGCCACCCTTCAGAGCCTGTGGCGCATGGTGCGGCCGAGCCTCAGCCTCCCTACGATCCGCAGAGCCCCGCGGATACACCAGGCTCCTATGCTCCGCCCGACTTCTCCACCCAGCGGACCGCACTCGACCAGGGGCAGTTCCCATCCGTCCCGGGCGGTGACGGTGATCAGGGCGGTGCCGCTGGAAGAAGGCCCCGACGTCGACGTGCCGCGATTGTCGTGGCGGTCGTGACGGTGCTGGTCCTCGCTGTCGCCGCAGGGGGCGCGGCCTACTGGTGGCTGCGCGGCACGAAGGTCGATGGTCTTGTCTACCGGGCAGTGCCGGCGGATGCCAGCTGGAACAAGAGGTGGGTCAACGGCTACCGGGAGATCTGGTCTCTCAAGGCGACGAATGGTTTCATGCAAGGTCGGTTCGCCTCAGTGAAGTATGCCGAGGGCAAGCTCATCCGGGCGACGCCCGATGAGGACTTCGTTGACGTCGAGGTCTACTCGCTGACGAGTAAGACTCCCACACTGCTTTTTCGAGGACAGATTTGAGGGCGGCGACGGCTCTTACGAGGCGAATGTATGGCAGGGGGTGGCTCATGAGAAAGGGTGAGCTCGTCAACCTGGAGTCCCAGAAACGCCGGGATGCCCCGTGGGATGACGATGCGAAGGTGTCGGTAGTCGGCGGCTACGCCATAGCCTGCGAGAAGGCGCAGTGCTCGATGTGGTCGTCCTCGAAGGAGCGTGTGGAAGAAGACCCTGTCCTTCCTGCGTCCCTGATGAAGTCGATGACGTGATCTTCGATCATCCCATCGGGCCTTATGTGAGTGCTCATACCGGATTTCGGGCCCAGGCCGTGCAATCCCTCATTGTCGACCTCAGGGACGGGTCGAGTAAGTCGATCAAGCAGGAGGCGGCGGGTGTCTACCCGCGCCCCCTTGCCGATGGGTGGCTGCTCTATGACCCGTACAAGAGTCTCGAGGGCCCTGCGACAGTGACTCTGCTGAAGGCCGATGGGTCTGTCCAGGAGACCTTCGAAGAAGGAATACCTCAAGGCTTCAAGAACTACCCCTGGTCTCCGGGCTACTGGACCTTGGACCAGGCCCGGGCCTGGTTCAAGAGCGGCGATACCTCGTGGGCCCCCTATACCTTCTCCATCGATGTCAGCGATACGGAATGCAGTCATATCATCGTCGGAGGGAAGAAAATCCATGTGTCCACACATAGTCCGCTCATCGATGGGGACTCGCGCTTCGGCTGCGTGGGGGATCCGATTGAGGGGCTGGAGCACTCGGGTCGGGGGGATATTGGAGTCTTCACGGACCGGACAGGTGATGACTACTCTCTGCGTCTTGTTGACATGTCGAACGGGAACAGTCCCGATCCCGTCCCGGAGGGGATCGATGAGAACTATCGCATCGCAGTAGGTGACCTGCTCATCTCCTACGAAGGCGATGGTGAGCTGACGGTCTACCGAGCATCCTGATCACAGGACCCTGGTCTCCGGCGGGCGGCAGAAGCCAGGCTGACGAACTGCCGGCCGCGCAGGTGAGCTCCGTGGAATACTCGCCGATATGACGGATACTCCCCAGTGGCCGGGCCACTCCTCCGGGCCCTTCCCGCACGGTGCTGCCGGTCCTCAGTCTCCCTACGGTCCGCAGTCCTCTCAGGCCGTCCCGGCTCCCGGCGGCTTCCAGGGCGGGGCGGGTGGCAGATTCCCCGGGGCGGGTGGATTCCCCACTCAGCCGGTCATGCAGAAGCCGGCCCAGGCTCCCTACCTCCCGGCAGGGGCGCCGGCGTCGTACCAGGCAGGTCCGGCCTACCCGGCCGCTCCCGACGGCGGGGCCCCCACGCGCGGGCGGCGCACCGCCGTCATCGTGGCGGTCGTCGTCGTGCTGGTCCTCGCGGTCGCCGGAGGGGGAGCGGCCTACTGGTGGCTGCGCGGCCGAGATGGAAAGCCCGCGAGTCTGGGGGACGTCGTCGGGACCGGCGTGGACCAAGTCCTGGCTCAATGGCTATGAGGAGGTCTGGGCTCTCGATGCCCCCAAGAAAGAACCTGGCAGTGAGGGGAGTGTCTCGGTCGAGCACGCTGGTGACAAACTCGTTCGGGCGGTCTCCCGTGGCAACAGTGTTCATGCTGAGGTGTTCTCGTTGGCGAACGGCACTCCTGCACTCCTGTGGGAGGAGGACTTCGAGTCCAGGACTGAGTACTACTACATCGATGTGTGGCAGGGAAAGCTCATTGAGGACGACGAGCTCGTCGACCTGAGCTCCCAGAAGCATGAGAAAGCACCATGGAAGTCCGGAGCTAAAGTTTCCCTCAAAGGGGAGAACGCGATCTCCTGCGAAGGGGCGACCTGCACCATGTGGTCCTCCCCGAGCCAACGCGTATGGCAGGAGAAACTCCCCTCTTGACGACCCCAAGGACGTCACCATTACCTCCCGTGTCGGTCACTACGCCATGGCCTGGACCTATCATGGGAAGGAGGACCGACAGAGTCTGTTCATCGACCTCAACACCGGTAAGACGAAGGCCCTGAAACAGGAGTCGGGGACCTCCCTGCCCTTCGAATTGCAGGACGGTTGGTTGTTTTACGACTCTCAGTCCACCTCCTCCGAGCAGCCCGACACGGTGACCCTCTTCGACCCCGATGGCTCGGTCAAGGAGACCTTTGAGGTGGGGGTGCCCGATGACTTCACCGACTACCCGTGGTCGCCTCAGACCCTCACCCTCGATCAGGCGCGTGCCTGGTTCAAGAACGGCGACACCTCCTGGGCGCCATCGACCTACTCGATCAACAAGGATGACACGGAGTGCCGGTCCATCACGGTGGCGGGTCAGAGAATCGACCTCGGCGAGTACAACTCGCAGGCCTCGAAGCTCCCCGGTGGTTGCTATGGCATCACCACGCACGTGATCCACCAGGCCGGAGATGGGGAGATCGGTGTCTTCTTCGAGCACAAGAGCGACGACGAGGAAGTTCTGCACCTCATCGACATGTCCACCGGCAAGGGCCCCGAGCCGCTGCCCCTGGGGGACTGGCACGGCTACATCCCTGAAGGCGACTTCCTCATCACCTACGAGGACAACGGGGCGGTCAAGGCCTTCCGCCCGTCCTGATCCGCTCCGGCCCGCCTCGCGCTCGCCGACGGCGGTGCTGCCGCCACCCGGCGTCAGCAGCTGGACAGCCGCTCAGCGCAGGCGGCGCTGGGCCCACTCCAGGCTCAGGCGGGCGACCTCCTCCTGGGCCTGGTCCAGGGTCTCGGCATGGACATGGACCATCTGGCTGGAGTCGGGCAGCAGCGGGAAGCCCTCGGCGGTGGCCTCGGCGGTGTCGGGCAGCTCGTTGGACAGCACCCCGTGCACCATGAGCACCGGCCAGGGCAGCTCCGCCAGGGTGCGCTGCGGATCCTGCATGGAGAAGTCCGCCAGCGTCTCCTTGGGACAGCACGTTCCACTCACGGGAGTTGGGGTTGTCATCCACCAGCCGCGTCAGGCCGTGCTGGGCGAGCTCATCGAGCTGCTCGGGGGAGAAGATCTCCTCCCACAGGATCGACTGCGGCCCCACGATGGCCCCCACGAGCACCGCCGTGCACATGCTCAGGGCCGAGCCAGGAGCGCCGCCGTCGCCCCTGAAACCGTTGGCGTGGATCATCTGCCGGGTGAAGCCTAGGCCGGCCAGCCAGCTGGAGGCCGCCCGCAGGTCCTCGGCCTCGCTCGCCAGCGTGATGACGTCGTCGTCGGACTCGCCCAGACCCGAGAAGTCCAGGTTGAGCGTGGCCAGACCCGCCTCACGGTAGCGGGCGCCGATCCAGTCCAGGCGCCCGCCCTGGCCGTGCCGGTCGGTGAGGAAGTCGTGGGCCAGCAGGACCACGCCCTCGGGTCGTGCCTGCGGGGGCTGGGTGTCCTCCGACGTCGTGGAAACCTCCAGATCGATGGGGGCGGCTCCGGCGGGCAGCTGGAGGGTGCCGGCCAGGGTGATCCCGCGTGGGGTATCGATACGGACGTCGTTCATGGGGTCAACCTAAGACAGAAAATAGGGGTGAGCATGGGGGATGCATCGGTAGTTCTTCCGATTGCGCTTCGAGCGTGACGGAGGCATCGGAACCGCTGGTCGCCGCCAGGACTGTAGATAACGACGAACCGTGAGGATTCTCCGGCAACGTTGGAACCCGGACCGGGGACCAAGGACCGAGGAGGGTGACAGGGACGCCAGGCGGGTGGGCGCCCCGAGTCGCACAGGGCGCCCACCAGGCCCCAGACGCCGTCGGGCGGTTGCGGGCAGGGGTTGGGGTGGGGAGCTATTCGGGACGCGGCACGGCCCGGACCGTCTCCACGGCGCGGCGCACCAGGGCCTCATCGGTGCGCTGGGGTTCGTCAGGGGTCAGGCCCTCGCGGGGGCAGCGCATGTGGACCTCACGCACGCCGGTGGACTCCACCAGGTCGACCAGGCCGTCGGGGCGCACGGCCCCGGCCGCGACCACGGTCGGCCCACCACTGGCCACCAGCCCGGCGATCACCGAGGCGCCGTCGGCCGCGGTCTGGGCCGCCCCGCTGGTCAGGACGTAGCGCACACCGAGCCCCTCCAGGTCCCCGTAGGCCTCCACGGTGTCGCGGCACTGGTCGAAGGCCCGGTGGAAGGTGATCGGGGCGCCATTGGCCATATCGACCAGCAGGCGCACGAGGCCGCGGTCAATGGTGCCGTCCTCGGTCAGGGCACCGACGACGAAGCCCAGGTCCACGGCCGGCGGCAGCGTGGTGCGCCCCCCGCCCGTGGCCTGGGGGCGGGTGAACTCGGCCATCTCCAGGGCCAGGGTGGCGATGCGCCGCACGTCGGCGATCGCGGCCCGGCCCCTCATCGGCGTCGTAGACGAAGGACCCGCCCCGGGGGCGGATGAGGATCCGCAGGCCGAAGGGGGCTGCGGCCTCGGGCTTGTCGGCCCAGTGGGCGCCGGCCTCGGGCGCGGCGCTGCTCGACCCTGCTCGGCGGCGGCGAAGATGGCGGCCCTCAATGGTGCCGATCGAGGGGGTGGTGCCGGTGGCGGTGAGGTTCGCGCCCAGCTCGGCCCGGTCGGCCCCGGCTCGGGCAGAGATCCTCACGCCCTCGACGTCCTCGACGCAGGTCTCCAGGACGACGTGGTCGGGGTGACGCCAGGAGGGGACGGGAGCGGTGATCGTATGCTGGCGCAGCGACGGTGCTGAGCCGGTGAGCCTCATTGCATTCATGGGGCTGAGTCTGACATGTCCGCACGGTGATGGAAACCGACTTGACCTGCGAGTTCCTCAGATGTCCTCCACATCCTCGTAGGACTTGGGGTCCTCGATGGGCTCCAGGTGCGCCGAGATGCGCAGGCTGGTGTCGGCCTCGATGAGTTCGTCGATGACCTGCTCGGTGAAGTCGTGGCCCTTCTTGACGCTCCAGGCCGCCGGAACCAGCACGTGCAGCTCCATGAAACGCCGGTTGCCGGCCTCGCGCACCCGCACCGCGTGGAAGTCGATCATGCCCGTCTGGCGGTGGCGCGCCAGAACCTCCTCCACGCGCTGGAGCACCTCAGCGGACGGGGCGATGTCCATGAGGCCGCCCACCGAGTCGCGGATGAGCGTGAAGCCGGTCCACATGATGTTGAGGCCGGCCCCCAGGGCGACGACGGCGTCGAGCACGGCCGAGTTGAAGACGGCCACCAGCGCCACCCCGACCAGGACTGCGGCGGAGGTGACGACGTCGGTGGCCAGGTGCTTGGCGTCGGCCACCAGGGTCATGGAGCGCTCGCGGCGCCCGGCCCGGTAGAGCACCCACGCCACCGCGCCGTTGAGGAGCGAGGCGATGACCGAGACCGCCAGGCCCACCCCCAGCTGCTCGGGCATCTGCGGGTGGATAAGACGCTCGATGGCGGAGATGATGATGACGGCGGCGGCCACGAAGATCATGACGCCCTCGACGACGGCCGAGTAGTACTCGGCCTTGGAGTGCCCGAACTGGTGGTCGGCGTCGGCCGGCTTGGCCGCGATCTTCAGCACGATGAGGGCGACGGCGGCGGCGACGAGGTTGACCACGGACTCGGCGGCGTCGGAGAGCAGACCCACGGAGCCGGTCAGCCAGGCCGCGGCGCCCTTGAGCGCGATCGTGGCCAGTGCGGCACCGATGGACAGCCACGCGTAGCGGCTCAGGTCCTTGGGGGGTGAGTAGCGGGAGGACACGACCCGATCATGGCGTGGGCCGCTGCTCCCTGACCACCTGAGGTTTCGTGTCGCCGCAACGCGTGGTCCGCGGCGGTCGGTGTCCGCCCCGCGCTGCGCCGTGGGCTAAGGTGCCCGGTAGCGGCGGGCTGCCGGTCCGACACTGGGATCGACGGCGGGACAGCCGCCATGACAGGAGTGAAAGGCGGGCAACTGGGGTGCTGGACCTCTCTTCCCTCATGCTGCACATGCCGGCCTCCCTGACCGACACCTTCCGGCTGCTGGACCCTGTGCGGGGTCCCTGCTCAATGGGATCCTGGGCGGCTCATCGCCCGGCGTAAGAACTTCGACTTGGTGGGCTTCGTCGTCCTGGCCATGCTCACGGCCACCGCCGGCGGTATCCTGCGCGACGTCATGATCCAGGCCGGTCCGCCCTTCGCCCTGACCGACCCCTACTACCTCTACACGGCCTGCCTGGGGGCGACGGTGGCCTGGTTCGTGCCGCTGACCTGCGGCCCACCCGTCGCCTGCTCGTGGTGGCCGACGCCGTCATCCTGGGCTGCTGGGCGCCACCGGGGCCTCGAAGGCCCTCACATATGGGCTCGGCGTCATGCCGGCGCTCCTGCTGGGCTGCCTGACCGCCATCGGCGGCTCCATGATCCGCGACGTCGCGGTGGGGGAGACCCCGGCCGTCTTCGGGGGCAACAAGCTCTACGCGATCCCGGCGCTCATCGCCGCCGGCACCCAGGTCGTGGCCGTCAAGGCGGGGGTGGCCGACGCGCACGCCATGCTCGTGTCCACCGTGGTCGGTGCGGGCCTGTGCGTGCTCGCCTACTGGCGCTCCTGGCAGCTGCCGGTCATCTCCGATAGGGAACGGCGCCGGGCCGGACGGCGCGAGGTCAACGGCGCGCTCGTGGGCTGGCGCCGGGGGCTCATGATGGGGCCGCTCAAGGCCCCCTCCTGGCGCGGCCGCGGCGGGCGGACGGCGCAGGAGGGCGCCTCCTGCCAGCAGCCCGAGCAGGGCTAGGCAGGACTAGGGGCGATCTGCGGTGTCAGCCGGGCCGTTAGTCGGGCTCAGCCGGCCTCGAGGCGGCCTCAGGAACTCTCGCCGACCGGGCGCACGCTGGCCTGGCCGGCGTCGACGGGCTGGGACTGGGCGCCGCCCTTGCTCGAGGGTGCCCCGAAGAGCCGCTCCTTGACGGCGTCGGCGACTTTCTCAGTGACGGCCTCGCCCTGCGCGCACGGCCTGCTTGACGTGACTGGAGGCGGCGTCGACCCGGGTGCGCACGAAGGGCTGCTCGGCGACCTTGGAGGCCGCGGTCTTGATGCGCTCGTACTGGGCGCGCCCCGCGCGGGTCCCGAGCACGTATCCCGCGCCGAGTCCGAGGATGAAGGGGATCTTGCCGGCCATATCGTCTCCTGAGCTTGAAGGAAGCACTGCTGGGTGCGCTATCACCATACCGGGCCGTGGGCCGGGGCGACTGACGTGAAGGGGCGCGGGGCCGCGTGATCGCCCACAGCGTCACGCGCAGGGGCGCTGCGGTGCTGGGGCGGTCCTCGCCCCTGGAATCACACGGTCGTCTCCGAGAGTCGTCGGTGAAGGGACTCGAGCCCGCCGCGGGCTCCTGGACGCTGGTGCTGTGGACGCTCGGCTGGGAGGCGATCAGGCCGTCCGGCGTGACGGTGGTGATGTAGGAGCGGCCACCCAGGATGACGCCGAGCGTCACCAGCAGCCCGGTGCCCATGAGAGTGGCCACCTGCAGCACGTTGAGGTCGGCCAGGATCGCGTGGCGGCGCAGCGAGGCCGCCGTCGAGGCGGCGGAACTGGTGGGGCCGTTCGGGCCGGTCGGGCCGGTGGGCTCTGCCGGGCCGGTGGAGTCTGTGGAGAAGGGGGACATGTGGTTCCTCCTGGTCGCTGGGGATGGGAACGGGGGCTTCTGCCCCGGTGAACCCAGGTAACCGTCCGGGCCTGTCGTCCGTGTAGGGCGGGCCTGTGCCGTCCCTGTGAGCCGGGCAGGCTGTGCGTCGATCCGCATGCTGGCGGGGATCGACGTCGGTGGAGGGGGCTGCGTGAGACATGCCGCATGGGGACACCGGCCGAAAATCGCCCCGTCTTCGGTGGTGGTCGCCGTGAGGCCGTCAGCGACGCGGCGCGGCCTCCAGCAGCTCGCGGGGCAGGAGCCGGGCCAGCTCGTAGCCGTCGGCGCCCACGACGACGGGCACATCGGCCTCGGCCAGGGTCCGGGCCTCGGGACCGATGCCCATGGGGTGGGCGGTCAGCCCTCCGGCGAGCACCTGCTGGGTGGCGGTCAGGCGGCGGATGGCGACGGCGGCGATCCGGTCGGCGTGGTGGCGGGCGGCCTCGCCGTAGATGTGGGGGTCGTGCTGGCCGTCGTCGCCGAAGAGGATCCAGGTGATCTGGGGCAGGTCGATCATGAGCCGGCGCAGCTCGGTGCGCTTGTGCTCGATGCCCGAGCGGAACCAGCCGGTGTTGGTCGGCCCCCAGTCGGTCATGAGCGCGGGTCCCGAGGGGAAGCCGTGGCGGGAGAAGAAGGAGCGCAGGGTGGGGACGACGTTCCAAGCCCCAGTGGACAGGTACATCATCGGGGTGCCCGGGTGGGCGGCCTGGATGCGCGAGTAGAGCTCGGCCATCCCGGGGACGGGCTCGCGCGCCGAGGAGTACTTGACGAGCTGGTTCCAGGCGGCCACGAGTACGCGCGGGACGTGCGTGACCATGGCGGTGTCGTCGATGTCGGAGATGATGCCCAGGCGCGGCCCGTCGGGGATGATGAGGACCTTGGCGGTGACCGCGTGCGCCCCCATCGCCTCGATCCTGGCCTCGTGCCAGCCGGGCTCCAGGCCGTGGTCGCGCACGACGACGTCGATGTAGCCGCAGCGGTCGGCCCGGGTGCGCACGCTGGCGCGGCCCACGTGGACCGTCACCGGCAGAAAGGCCACCGGCACCTCGATGAACAGCCGCCAGCCGCGTTGGGCGTCGCTCAGCCCGGTCATGGCGAAGCTGCGGGCCTGGGCGGCGCTGACGGGAAGAGTGTCGGGCAGGGAGCGGAACAGGGCCCTCGGCGGGGGCGTCCTGGGGACGCATCACCATGCGGGCCAGGACCCGGGCCATGGGAGCGGGCCGGGAGGGCTGGAGGGCTGGGAGGAGCGGAGGAGGTCCCGCGGGAGGCTGAGGCGGGGCGCCGGCGGGCTCCGGCCGCGCTGCGCTGGGTCGCAGTGTTCTGGTGCTGCTCCTGGTGCTGCGGCGCCGTCGGGCCGGGCTGAGCCGGGGCGCTGGTGCCGTATCCGTCGTAGGGAATGACGCGGGGGCGCCAGCCCTGACGCTTGAGGACCGGGACGGTATCGCGATGGAACCGGTCCTCGACGGCGCGGGCGATGTCGGAGAGGGGCACCCCTGGATCCTAGACGACTCAGGGGTTCCAATCGTTGCGTTCGTCGGGTGGATCGCGCGGTCGTACCCTTGAACTCTTTGTGTTGTCTCATGGCCTTTGAGAGTCTCGGATGTCATGACATCTCAAGACGCCGGTGGAGTGGGTATGCCGGACGGAGAACTGCTGCTTCGGCCTGTCGGAGCGGGCTGGCCGGGTCACTGTGGTGGCTTACGGCGTCGTCTGGATGCACTGCACGAGAGTGGGGTTCTACTGGACGAGGGTCGGGGTACTGGGGGTAGGGTGGGGCCTTCGTGCAGTACGCACAACCCTTGACCAGTAGATCCCGATCCTCGTGGAGAAGGCAGACTCGGAGGTGGGGCCGGAGTCGAACCCTCGACCACCAGGCCTCGTCGTGATGAAGCGCCGCGCGGTCGTAGGGTAGGTCGCGGGGTCGCCCTGAACCCTCTGTGCTGTCTCCTCACTCTGAGACATTTGGGTGTCATGACTCTGAGACGTTTGGGTGTCATGACTTCTGAGACGTCGGTGGGGGTTATGACCTGTGAGACGTCTCGGGGGCGTCGGGGTGGGAGCGGGATGAGTCTGTAGGGCGGTTTCTTGGTGTCGATGGTGGAGCGGTTGCCTTGCTGCCTCTGGGTGGGTTGGGGCCAGGGCAGGGACACGAAGCGGCGTCCGTCGGGGTCGTAGAGGTCCAGGCGCGTGGTGTACTCGATCAGGGTGACCTCGACGCCGCGCATGGTCTGGCCCAGTGACAGTGCACGGTCCTTGTAGGACACGCACCCGTTGGACATCACGGTGCGTCGGGCGCGGTCCACGGCCTGGTCGGGATCGGCGGGGTCGGCGGGGTCGGGCAGGCTGATGAGGGCCGCCGCCGGCTGGTAGGCGCTCCAGGTCGATGGGGGCTGGGCTGGCCCAGCGCCCTGGGGGTCTGAGCCCATACCCTCAGCGGGGTCAGTGCGACGCCGTGGCCCTGGTGCTGGCGCTCGGTGTTGTAGTAGCTGGTGAAGCGGTCCAGCTCGGCGTTGAGCCCTCAAGGGTGCTGGCCGGGTGGGCGCGCAGCCAGGCGGGCTGCCGGCTGGTGGGAGCGCTCGACCTTGCCCTGGGTCTGAGGGGTGGCCCACCCGCCCGCTGATGGGACGCACCCCAGGGATGCCAGCCACTTCGGTGGCTCCCGGGCCAGTGATACGGGCTGGTGTTGAACGCCAGTGCGTTGTCCGACAGGATCGCCGCCGGGCGCCCCAGGTGGCGAAGGCCTCCTCAAGGACCATGCGGGTGCCTGCCACGCCTCACCGCCCCAGCAGGCCCCTCAGGGCGGTGATGACCCGCGAGCAGTCGTCAACGACCTGGTAGACGGTCACCAGATGGTCCTCCAGGTGCCATTGGAAGCCGTCGATCTGCCACAGCTCGCTGGCCGCGCTGCGGTGAAGCGCTTGTACGACGTCCTGGGCCGCTTGCGCGGGGCGGGGACCACCAGGCCGGCTCTGCGTAGGCTGCGGGCGATCGTCGCGCGCGAGGGAGCCGGAACGCTGGCGCCCTGGCTCATCACCCACCACACCGAGGCCGGACCCGCCTCCCGGCCGGCGGCGAGCAGGTCGGCGCGAACCTGGGCGATGCGCTCATCAGTGCCCTGGTCCCACACCCGCGCCGGGTGGCGCGGGGCCCGTGAACGCGGTGTCAGCGCGGCAGCCAGGCCCTCGTGCTCAGCGCGTCGGCGTATCCGGTAGAACGAGGCCCGCGAGATACCCACCTGAGCGCAGAACTCCTCCACGCTCATCCTACTGGTCCTGGAGTCAAAACCTATGACCTGCTCACGCCGAGACGGCGAAATCGAGTTACCCATAACCCCAGGCAACCCGCCCCACCAGTGTCTCAGATGTCATGACATCCGAAACTCTCAGAAGTCATGAGACAACACAGTGCCCTGAACCCTCGACGGCGCGGCATAAGGTACGACCGCGAGCGCCTCTCAGTGGCTCTCAGCGGCGCAGGGCCTTGAGCCGCCGGCCGCTCGCCCACCACAGGACGGTCCCGCAGCCCAGGGCCCACCAGGTGTAGCTCGAGCCGACGGCCTTGGCCCAGGCGGGCCAGTTCTGCTCCACGTGGTTCTGCTCGGGGAACCACCACTGCATCGCCAGGACGAAGACGAGGAACCCGGCGGCGCCGGCCACGCCGAGCGCGGTCGAGCGCCAGCGCCAGGTCGCCGCCGCCACCGACATGAGCACGGGCAGGCACCACACCCAGTGGTGCGACCAGGAGATGGGGGAGATGAGCAGGCCGAGCACCATGACCACGCTGATCTGAAGGGACAGGATCAGGCCGTCGTCCTGCCTGGGACCCCCGGCCACGCCGCCGGCTCCCCGCAGCCGGTCCAGCCGGCGGCACAGGAACCAGGCCGCCACCACGGCGAGCAGGGAGCACACCGCCCAGGTGAGGTTCCAGGCGGCCTCCGGCAGACCCCGGGCGATCGCGCCCTTGAGGTTCTGATTGCCCGAGTAGTCGGCGAAACCGGCGCGCCCCGGATCCCACATGGCCGAGGTGAAGAACTCCCAGGACTCGGCGGGTGCCGCCAGGGCGGCCAGGAGCGTCAGGCCGACGGCGCTGCCCGTCATGGTGGCCGCCGCCCGCCACTCCCGGCGCGCCAGGAGCACCAGGATCGCGACCGCCGGCGTCAGCTTGATCGCCGCGGCCAGGCCGCTGAGGGCCCCGCGCCAGCGCGAGCGCTCGGGAACCAGGAACAGGTCCACGGCCACCAGCGCCATGAGAATGGCGTTGACCTGCGCGTACTCCATGGTCTTGGGGAAGGGCTCCAGGGCGATGACCCCAATGAGCGTCAGCCACGGTGCCAGGGTACGGGCCATCTGGGGCGCGACAGCCAGCTGCCTGAGAACCGCATAGGCGGTCACCGCGGCGCACAGCGGCGTGGCCGCGATCAGCAGCACAGTGGCCGACTGGTACGACATCCAGGTCAGGGGCGCGATCACCCAGGCCGCCAGGGGTGTGTAGGTGAAGGGCCACAGGTGCTGGCCGGGGTTGGCGTACCAGCTGTAGAGGTCCCCGCCGTCGAGCCACTGATGGACGGCCTCGTAGTAGACGAAGGAGTCCAGCTTGAACAGCCACTGGCCGTTGTCATCCACCAGGGACCAGTAGGCGGGCACCAGGAGAACCAGCCATCCCAGAATGGTGGCGACGGGCGCGGAGGCCACGGCGCGCGCAGCCGCCACCAGCCGCGGGGGTTGGGCAGCGGATGTCCCGCTTAGACGGTTCGGGCGTTCCTCGGGGCCGGAGCCCGACGGGGAGGGAAGAGGGGGACGCTTTGTGGATTTCCTGCGGTGGGCATCGTGCTGAGTGTAGAAGAGCCGCCGGGAATGCCGGGAATTGAGCCGACCGCTCAGGCGGCTCAGTGACCGCCCAGAGAGCCGCTGGTCCGCGCCCGTCTGAGCGCGGGCAGCCCCAGGACACCAACCACGACGGCGCCCCAGGCGAAGGCGGCCACCGCCAGGTACCCGGCGCGCGAGCCGCCGGCGTCGGTGGCCTGCCCCGCCAGCAGGGAACCGATCGAGACCCCGATGTTGAGCGCCGTACTCACCCAGGCCAGGCCCTCGGTCAGCTGGGAGGGGGCCACCGTCACCTGCACGATGTTGTTGCCGCTGGTCAGGGTGGGGGCGATGGCCAGTCCCGTCAGAAGCGCCAGGACGGACAGGATCACCAGGCTCGGTGCGAAGCCGAAGGTCGAGGCCCCCACGGCAAGCCCCACCAGCCCGACCATGAGCTGCTTCCACAGCGGCCACCCCCACGTGCGTGAGCCGTAGAGGAGGGCCGCGCCGAAGGAGCCCACGCCCCACACCGCCAGGACCAGACCCGAGGCCGACTTGTGCCCGGCCTCGGTGGCGAAGGCGACCGCGGCGACGTCGTTGGCCCCGAACAGGGCCCCCAGGATGAGGAAGACGATGGCGATGGACACCATGGCGCCGTAGCGCATCACCGGTGGGTGCACCGCGGTCTGGTCCGACTGCTCGTCGGCCTCAGTGGTGCGTCGGGGCCGAGCCGGGTGCGGCGAGGGCTCGGTAGCGCGTTGGCCGAGGAACCACAGCCCCCCGAACAGCTGCATCACCACGCAGCACACCCAGCCCGAGGTCACCGGTAGGAACGGCGTCGTGCACAGGGCCGTGGCCAGCACCGGGCCGAGGATGAAGGCCACCTCGTCCAGGGCCGCCTCCAGGGAGAAGGCCGCGTGAATCTCCTCGGGGCGGGTGAGCATCGCCGTCCAGCGCGCCCGTACCAGTGAGCCCATGGAACCGGCCAGGCCCCCGGCCAGGGCCGACAGGGCGGCCAGGATCCCCAGGTGCGCGTGCACGGCGGCGGCGCCGGCCAGCCCCACCAGGCTCAAGGACGACACGAGTACCGCGGGAAGCATGACCCGCGACTGACCGTATCGGTCGACGCAGCGGGCCAGGATCGGAGCCCCGATGGCCGTGGCCACGAAGTTCGCGGCGCTGACCAGGCCCGCGGCCGTGTAGGAGCCGTAGAGCTCCTCGACCGCCAGGATCGTGGAGATCCCCACCATGGACATGGGGAAACGGGCGATGAGCCCGGCGCTCGTGAAGGAGCGGGCACCGGGGTGGATGAGGATCGTTCGGTAGGAGGTGGCCATATCGGACGTCGTGCGCTGCTGGGAGATGAGGTGAAGAGGGTAGAGGAAAGGTCGGAGCCCCGGCGGGCGGGGCTCCGACCTCGGGTAAGAGTGATCAGTTGCCGCCGTGGGTGTTGGTGGTGTCGACCCCTTCGCGGTTGAGGGTGAAGCCCTTGCCGGTGACCTGGCTCCAGCAGTGCATGCCGGATTTGGTCGACTGGCAGGCGAAGGTGGAGTGCTTGGCGGAGGAGTCGTAGCTGAGGGTGACACTCTTGGTGGTGAAGGGCGACCCGCAGCTCTTGCTCATGTTCCCGGCAGCGTCGATCGTGACCGTCAACGGCTTCGAGGAATCACAGGAATCGACCTTGTCGTGCTCGTTGATGACGCAGGTGAGGGTGTTGTCGTTCAGGGTGCAGCTGATGTTGCCGCTGGGGGCGTCGAAGCCGGACAGCTCCTGAGCCTCTTGGGGTGCCGGCGCCTTGAGCGCGGGCGTCGCCGAGGCGCTCGGGGTGGTCGAGGCCTTGGGGGAGGCGGTCTGGGAGGCCGGGGAGGAGCCGTCCTGAGCCGCGGCCTGGCCGGAGTCGGCCGGGGCCTCGGTGCCCGAGTCGGCGACCGAGCCCTTGTCGCTGCCCCCGGAGAGGTACCAGGTCGCCAGGAAGACCAGGACGGTGGCCACCAGGAGCGCCAGGATGAGCAGGATGCGGTTGGAGGTCAGGAAGGAGGAGGGGGCTCGAGTCGTCGTCCTCGGTGCCGACGCCGAAGACGCCGTCGTCGCCGGTCACCGCGGGGGCCTGCTGCGCGGGAGTCGGAATGACCGGGCTCTGCGCCTGAGAGACGTTCGCGGACTGCTGGAAGGTCTGCTGCAGGGCGGGCTGAACCGGCCGAGCCGGTGACTGGGAGGCCATCGCCGGGGCGGGGTGGGACGTGGGGACGGAGACGGCCGGGGCGCCCGCGGCCTGGAAGCCGTCAACCTGCGTGTTCGCACCGGCCGTGTTGAAGGTGCTTGGTGCGCTCTGGGCGCTCCTCGAGCTGGCGGCGGAGATCGCCGATGCCCCGGAGACCGCGGAGGTGCCGGAGACTGCGCTGCCCGGCTGGAGGGAACGGGGCAGGGTCACCTGCGTGGGCGCCTCGGAGGACCTGGCCGACGGCGTGCCCGGCTGGGCGCCGGGGGGCGAGACCACCGCCAGACGAGGCGATGACTGCGCCGACGGCGCCGACTGGGGCTGGCTGTCGCGAGAGGCCAGGGCTGCATCGACCGCGGGGTCTCCCAGGGTTCCCAGCCACTCCAGGAGGGCGGGATAGGTGCGTGGGTTGGCGGCGATGTAGGGGCGCAGGCCGGGGTAGTTCTGCGCCAGCTGGTGGAGGGTCTCCAACTCTGCATTGGGATCCTGCGCTCGCGCGACAAGCTCGTCCTTGGCCTGAGACATGCTGGGTCCTTCGAGGGTCGGGAAAACGACGTCGGTCCAGGTTGTGACCGGCACCTGGGGCCGTCGTGGGTCGGGTGTCGGGCCGCCCGTGATACCGAGTCAGGGAACGCAGTACCCTCTCGGCGGCATGTGGGTCGGTCAGCCGGCCACGCTGGAAGACTACCTGAGGACACCGCGACTCTGACTGCCTGACGGGTCACGGCCGCAGCCCGTCAGTGTCTGACAACGGCGGATTCCCGCCGGTGATGGCGTCGGAGAAGACCCGGTTGGCGGGTACTGCGGGAGCCGGCGTCGCCGGCCTCCGACTCGGTGTGGGCTCCCACATGGTGAAATCGGGGCGGTGGCGCGGTGGTTCCGGACGGGGTGCTGGGGTTTACTAGGGGAGTGCATGCGACGCAGGGGAAAGGGAGCCGATGACCGAGCACGTTCGTGCTGATGCCGATGCCATCGTGATCCGCGGTGAGGGCGGCATCAGGGCCTCGGAGGTCGTTGTCGGTGCGGCCACTGACGTGGGGCGCCTGCGGACGATCAACGAGGACGGCTACCTCGCCATCGCTCCGGCCTTCGTCGTCGTCGATGGCATGGGCGGGCACGCCGCCGGCCGTATGGCCACGCAGGTGGCCCTCGACTCCCTCTACTCGCTGGCCGGGGCCACCGTCACCGACGTCGACACGGTGGTTCGTGCGGTGGTGGCCGCGCAGGAGGCGATCATGGCGATCCCGTCCCACGCCGCCTACCTGCCCGGCGCCACGATCGCCGGCGTCATCCTGGCCTGGGTGGCCGACGAGCAGGGGGTGACGCGTCCGACCTGGGTCATCTTCAACATCGGGGACGCCCGGGTCTACCTGCTGCGCGACAACATGCTCTCCCAGGTCACCTGCGACCACTCCCGGGTCCAGATTCTTATCGAGACCGGTGAGCTCACCCCCGAGCAGGCGCGCCGCGACCCCCGCCGCAACATCGTCACCCGGGCGCTGGGCGGAGGTATCGCCGACTCTGGCGTCCCGGACCTCTACACCGTTCCGGTAGCCGCCGGGGACCGGTTCCTCATCTGCTCCGACGGGCTCAGTGATGAGCTCGACGACGAGGCCATCGCCACGGTGCTGGCGGCCGGCTGCACGGCGCAGCGCACGGCCGAGCTCCTCGTGGCCGCCTCCCTGGAGGGCGGCGGGCATGACAACACCACCGCCGTCGTCGTGGACTCCCTTCAGGTGCCGACTCCTCCGTTGGGGGCGCGCGCGTTCCACCCCGGTGACGCGAGCAGTCAGGGGGCGCAGTGACAGTCTCTCCGGTTCCCTCTGTCTCCCTGCCACGCGAGCGGGTTCCGCTGCCCGAGGGCCTGACGCGTCTGTCGGACGGCGCTCTGCGGGTCGACGGCGTTGACGGGACCGCCGTCATCAACCCGGCTGACGGCGGTGAGCCCGGTGGCGTCTCCGTGGAGACGGGCCTGCGGGTCCTGCAGGCCCTGGGTGGCACCTACCTGCCGACGGTGGGGCCGGCCGCCCCGGTGACCCCCAGTGCGTCCTCCCCGCAGGCCGCCGCGGCCTCGCCGGGTGCAGCGCTGCGGCGCTCGGAGCTGCGGTCCATGGCGTCGGAGTCCACCGGTATCGTCCCGGCCGAGCCCAGTGACGAGACCACGCTGCTCCAACCGATCGTCCCGATCGCCCCGGTCTCCGGCTCGCCCCAGGAGGCGGCCCCGGAGCTCTTGCAGGTGCCTTCTCCCGCCCCGGTTGCCTTTCCTGACCAGGCTGAGGCTCCCTGCTGAGGCCGCGTCTCCCTGCCCCTGGTTGCCTCTCCCGCCGAGCCCGACAGTTCCGCGGACTCGGCTTCCGAGCTGCTGGAGACGGGGGTCTGGGAGGACCCCGACGACATCCTCGGGACTCCGGAGCAACCGCGCGCGGAGAACCCTGAGCCCTCTGAGCCGCCTGGGGCCGCGGGGGTCGCGGGGGAGGGCCTGAGCGCCGGCGGTGTGAGCCCTGTTCCCGGACTCACCCTGAGCCGGAGCTCGGCTCAGGGCGTCGGCGGCGTGGCGCCCACCGGGCCCCCACCGCCCCCTCGGCTAGCTCGAGCGGCAGTCCGACGGCCAACACCCCACCGCACCGGACAACTCCAAGAGCAAGCAGCCCCAGCCCGTCCGGGGAGCCCCAGCCCTTGAGGCCCTGCCCAACACGGAGGTCGTCTCCGCCTCCGAGGCGGCGCTGATCGCGGCGCCCCCCGTGCGGGCCTCGATCTGCCCTCAGGGGCACCCCAATCCTCCCGAGCTCCGGGAGTGCCTGATCTGCTCCCAGCCCCTGACGGGAGTGTTCTCCTACGTGCGCCGGCCGGCTCTGGCCACGCTGACCCTGTCGACCGGTGCCGCCGTCGAGGTCGCCGGCGACGTCGTCATCGGACGCGCCCCCCAGGTGCCGGCCGGGGGCGATCCGCACATCGTGGCCCTGGTGGTGGTGTCCAGCCCGCAGCACATGGTCTCGCGCTCCCACCTCATGCTCACGACCTCGGGGTGGAGCATCCTGGCCCAGGACCTGGGCTCGGCCAATGGCACGGTCCTGGCTCGCCCCGGTGCGACGCCGGTCCTGCTGGGGTCGGGAATGCCGACGCCGGTCTTCATGGGCGATCTCATGGATGTCGGCGACGGGGTGACGCTCCGTATCGATCCGCCGTCGTGGCTGAGGTTCCGTCGTGGCTGAGGTCACTGTCCGAGTGGTCGTGCTTCGCAGGTGCGGATCCGGGTTCTCGGCGAGACTGGACCCGGGTGCCGATCATGCACCGGGACTGTGGAAGGAGAATTCATGAGCGACCTGACATGGACGGAGATGCCGGAGGTCAGTCCTGAGCAGCCCGACGAGCTCGTCCTGGACTTCTCCGGAGAGATTTACCGGGTCGCCCCGGCCGACACCTTCGTCATCGGTCGAGGCGGAGACCTCGATATTGACGACAACCCCTACCTCCACCGCCGCTTCCTGGTCTTCGCCCACTCCGAGAACCTCTGGTGGATCGCCAACGAGGGGTCGCGGTTGTCGGCCACCCTGACCGACGGCGAGGGGCTGGTCCAGTCCCGGCTGGCCCCCGGCGCCCGCATGCCGCTGGTCTTCCCCCGGGTCATCCTCACCTTCTCCGCCGGTCCGACCACCTACGAGATCAACCTCATCACCTCCGGGGAGGACCGTTTCTCCGGGATCGACGGCGTGCGTCAGTCCTCCGGCCAGACCACCATCGGGGTGACTCCGATGACCCGCTCCCAGCTGCTGCTCGTCCTGGCGCTGTCCGAGCCGGTGCTCAAACGGGCCGGGACCGGGGCCGCCGAGATCCCCCTCCTCCGCGGCGGCCGCGGCGCGCCTGGGCTGGCCGCTGACCAAGTTCAACCGCAAGCTCGACAACGTCTGCGAGAAGCTCGACCGGGTGGGGGTGCGCGGGCTGCGCGGCGGCCGCGTGGCCGGAGCCGCCTCCAACCGGCGTACTGCCCTGGTGGAGCACGCCGTGTCCACCCTCATGGTCACCGCCGAGGACCTCTACATGCTTGACGAGGAGCTGGCCGCCAACCAGGCCCCCGCAGACCAGACGGCCAAGCGCTCGGTGAGCACCGCCCCGGTGGCCCAGAGCTCGCCGTCGGCGTCGAGGCGATGACGTGACGCGAGCAGTGAGGAGTCACCGGGGCGACGCGGACTTGCCCCGAGCAAAGGCGGACGTCGCGGGCAAGGAGTTCCCCAACCGGGCGTTCCTCGACGAGGTCCTGGCGGGCGATCCTGAGGAGGGCGATCTCGTGGAGGAGGACTCCTCGCAGGGGAAGCTCTCAGACGGCAACCGTCCCCGTCCCGCCAGACGGCGTCACGCGCGACGGTGGCTGGCGGTCCTGGTGGTGCTCGTCGTCATCCTGAGCGCCGGGGCCGTCGGGGCGGAGTACCTCGTGCGCGGGCAGGTCGACGCCGCCGTCCGCTCCGCCCTGCCGGGGCTCAACCCGGACGCCCGCATCGCCACCAAGGGAATCCTCCTGCGTCAGGTTATCGGCGGCTCACTGGACAGCCTGAGCGTGGACTCCTCGAGCCTGACGATCACCTCCAAGAGCCAGGGAAACGCCTCGGTCACGCTCAGCGACGTCGACGTCGACCTCAGCCACATCAGCCTGCACAAGCCCCTATCAGACCGACACGGTGGCGGCGTCGGGCACTATCAGCTGGCAGCAGGTGGGCGAGCTCGCCGCGGTATCGCACCCCAAGCTCAAGGGCGTCACCCTTCAGGCCAAGCGCACCGGGACGAGCGCCCAGGATCCGGGCGCCATCCAGGCCTCGATGTCCCTGCTCGGTCTGAGCGGTGAGGCCGAGATCGTCCCGTCGCTGGGCTCCGACGGCAGTTTGATCCTGACCATCACCTCCTCCGGGATGGCTGGGAAGAAGGTCGGCGTCGACGTCGCCACGGGCCAGGACAGCATGCTCAGCTACATCGGGCTGGACTCCCCGCAGATCACGGTCCCCGCGAAGTCCCTGCCGCCGGGGCTGCGCCCGACCAGCGTCATCGTCACCAGTGATGGGCTCCGGCTGAGCCTGGCCGGGAGCCGGGTGAACCTCGGCCAGCTCTGACCCCGGTGAGGCCGCCTCATGACGACTCGTCTCACATTTCCTTCAAAGTGGCGAGAATCCGGTGAAAAGTGGAGGCTTACCGGCGCTGTGGGGAGGACTTCCCCGTCGCTCGCGCCACAGGCGGCTCCGGCTCGTATAGCCTGCCAATGCGTCGCCTATCCAGGCGCGAGCACGTGGCGCGAGGAATCAAGCCAGAACTGAGCGAGGAGAACCATGAGCATGCAGCCCGAGCACCGCGCCCAACCCGGCAGTCAGCCGGGTGGCTGGGGCAGTGGCCAGCAGTACGGTCAGTCGAGCGGCCAGCCGGCCGGGCAGCCGGCGGCCCGAGCGGCCGGTCAGCCCGTCGGTTCCTCCGCCGGGCAGGGGACTGCGGCCTCGGCGCAGCAGCCGCCCTCGGTCCCTCCTCAGATCGACCCGCAGACCGCCGGGGCCGGCTCCGTGCCGACCGCGTCATCCAGGATGACGGTTCCCGGCTACCCCTCCGGCCCGGCGGCGCCGGCCGAGGAGAAGGTCGACACCGGCCCTCTGCCCTCCCGTGAGACGCTGCGCCGCGAGGCCAAGGCCGCCTCCAGCCGTCGAGGCGCCGGGGATGCCGACGTGGAGCGCGCCGCCGAGCTGCTGAAGTCCGTGGCCAACATCTTCTCCCAGCGCGTCGTCGGGCAGGAGCAGCTGCGCACGGCCCTGGTGACCGCTCTCATGTCCAGTGGTCACATCCTGCTGGAGTCGGTGCCGGGCCTGGCCAAGACCACCGCCGCCCAGACGCTGGCCTCGGCGGTCTCCGGCTCCTTCCGGCGCATCCAGTGCACGCCCGACCTCATGCCCAACGACATCGTGGGCACCCAGATCCTCAACTCCTCCACCGGCGAGATGACCACCCAGCTGGGGCCGGTCCACGCCAACATCGTCCTGCTCGATGAGATCAACCGCTCCAGCGCCAAGACCCAGTCGGCCATGCTCGAGGCCATGCAGGAACGTCAGACCTCCATCGGCGGCGTCGTCTACCCGCTGCCCCACCCCTTCATGGTCCTGGCCACCCAGAACCCCATCGAGGAGGAGGGCACCTACGTCCTGCCCGAGGCGCAGATGGACCGCTTCCTCATGAAGGAGGTGCTCACCTACCCGCGGCCCTCGGAGGAGGCCGACGTCCTGGACCGCATCTCCAACGGGACCTTCGACCAGCCCGTGACCGGTCGCCCCATCTCCACCGACGACGTCGAGTGGCTCCAGCGGGCCGCCGAGCGGGTCTACGTCGACCCCGTCATCAAGCAGTACATCGTCGCCGTCATCAACACCTCCCGCGGCGGGGGGCCGCGGCCCGTGCCCGGCCTGGACCGTCAGGTGCGGGTGGGAGCCTCCCCCCGCGGCGGCATCGCGCTCATGAAGGTGGCCCAGGCCGTCGCCCTCCAGGAGGGACGCACCTACGTCATTCCCGACGACGTCCGCCTGCTGCGCCACGGAGTGCTGCGCCACCGGCTGGTGCTCACCTATGACGCCCTGGCCGACGGAGTCGCGCCCGAGGCGATCATCGACGCCATCTTCGCGGCCGTCCCCACGCCCTGAGCCCGGTGGGGACCAGAACAGCGATGAGCACGGAGGTACACGGCGCACCCGGGGCGCCCGAGTCCGATTCCGGCGAGGGCCGGCGCGGTTCGCGGATCGAGCGTCTGCGCGCGGCTCTGAGCCTGCCGACCCTGCGCCGCGCCACGGGGCTGCTCGACGGGCGCCACAAGTCGGTGTTCGTCGGGCGCGGTCAGGACTTCGACGACATGTCCTTCTACCGGCCCGGCGACGACATCTCCGACATCGACTGGAAGTCCTCGGCCCGCCTGGGGCAGCCGGTCATCAAGCGCTACCAGCGTGAGTCCATGATGCCCATGGTGCTGGCCGTGGACACCGGACGGACCATGGCGGCGATGACCCCCTCGGGTGAGGACAAGCGCGACCTGGCCCTGGGAGTGGCGGAGGTCTTCGCCTACCTGGCCCGGATGCGGGGGGACTCGGTGGCGCTCGTGGCCGGTGACGCCGGCCGGATGACCTCGCGCCCGGCCCGTTCCGGGGCCAAGCACGTGGAGACCCTGCTGGCGCTGCTGGCCCGCACCTACGAGGACCTCGACGCTCCCGTCGAGGGGGCGCCCGGCGTCTACGAGCTGGCCCCCGGGGCACCTCCCTCCAGCCTGCCGCGCCTCATGGAGCGGGTGAGCACCTGGCACCGCCGACGCAGCCTGGTCATCCTCATCACCGACACCGCCCACCCCGGCCCCGATGCCGCGACCTGGCTGCGGCGCCTGTCGATCCAGCACGAGATGATCGTCGTCCAGATCGAGGACGATGACCCACTGCGCCCGGACGGCGGCCGCGGGCGGGACATCGACCTGCCCTTCGAGATCCCCGCCTTCCTGCGCGCGGACTCCTACCTGGCCGCTCAGGCGGCCGTGGTGCGCGAGCAGTGGCGCACCAGCGTCGAGCAGGTGCTCGACGCCCGGCACCTGGAGTACGGCGTCGTCTCCTCCGAGGAGACGCTCATCGACTCCATCGCCGAGCTCCTCCAGCGTGAGCGCGCCGCCGTGGCCAGAGGGAGGCGGTGACCCCATGCAGATCATGCCTCCGGTTCTCATGCCGATATGGATGGTCATCGTCATGATCGTCGGCCTGTTGCTGGTGACCGCCTGGCTGCTGCGGACCTTCCTGGTGACCCGCCGCGACATCTCCCAGGAGGTCGGAGACATCCCCATGGCGCCCCGTGAGCGCCGCCAGTGGGGTGAGCGTCTCGCTGAGATCTCCCAGCGCTGGGACGCCGGCGATCTGGACCTGCGCGAGCTGCACCTGGAGCTGGCCGCGCTGCTGCGCGGCTTCGCCGAGGCCCGCAGCGGGGAGGAGATCACCACCGCCACGGTCTCGGAGATCCTCGACATGGCCGCGACCGCCGGGCCGAGCTCGGTGGAGGAGCGCCGGCGCAGCGTGCGCGCGGCGGGCCGTCCCCTGGACATCAACCCACTGGGCCACGTCGGAGAGCTGCTCGCCGTGTGGGAGCAGCCCTCCTTCGACCGTGAGCCGCAGGCCGCCGCGCAGGAGGCCCTCACCCACGCCAGGGAGGTGGTCACCCGATGGTGATGCTCTGGTTGTTCATCGTTCTCCTTGTCATCGCCGCCGCGGCGATCATCGCGGTCTTCACCATTGACCGCCGCTCCGGCCTGGGCTCCTCCACTAGGGCGTCCAAGCGCTTCCGGGCGCCCTGGAGCCGGACGGGCGAGGATCAGGCCGTCGAGCTGCCCCGCCGTCTGGCCAACTCGGCGAGCCTGTTCCAGCTGCCGGCGGTGCGCAAGCGCATCCGGGCCCAGCGCTGGCTGCACGCGCTCCTGGCGGTCATGCTGGTCTCGGGTCTGGTGAGCGCCGCCGCCATCGCCGGTCGGCCCGTGCGCGTCATCGAGCGCTCCGACGCCCTGGCCAACCGTGACATCGTCCTGTGCCTGGACGTATCGACGTCGATGGTCAGGATCGATTCCTCGGTCCTGACGACCTTCTCCGAGATCCTGGAGGACTTCGACGGCGAGAGGGTGGGGATCGTGGCCTGGAACTCGGCCGCGCAGACCATCGTGCCGCTCACGGACGACTATGAGCTGCTGCGTGACCAGCTCACCGAGCTGGGCGACGTGCTGGACATCGACCCTGAGAACGTCACCTACAAGCAGCAGCTCGCCTACCAGGAGGCCTTCGGTGGCACGGTGAACACCAGCATCAACGGCTCCTCCCTGGCCGGTGACGGGCTCGCCTCCTGCGCCCAGGCCTTCGACAACCAGGGCCTGGAGCGCTCCCGTTCCATCATCCTGGCCACCGACAACCAGGTCATCGACCCTGACAACGAGCAGATCTACCCCCTGCCCGATGCGGCCAAGCTCCTGGCCGAGCGCAAGATCCGTCTGTTCTCCATCTACGGCGCCGACGAGGACCAGCCCTACCAGAACCTGCTCGACAAGACTCCCGAGGAGTCCCGTGAGGAGCTCAAGACCGTCACCGAGGAACAGGGCAAGGGGCGCTTCTACGATGTGGAGGACTCCGGCACCGGCGGGCAGATCGTCAAGGAGCTGGAGAAGACCGAGGTCTCCGCGCTCGGGGGCCGCAAGCAGACCCGTCGCACCGACGTCCCCCAGCGGCTCGTCATCACGCTCTCACTGGTGCTTCTGGGATACCTGGGACTGACTACCTGGAGGCGAGCATGAAGCCGGTTCCGATCATCGGGGACTTCGCGTTCATCCCGGTCACCTGGTGGCTCCTCGTCCTGCTCCTGGCGGCCGCCCTGACGGGGCTGCTCGTCGTGGCCCGACGCCGCCTGGTCCGTGACGATGCCGAGCCGGCCGCCCGCCGAGCCTGGTGGAGGCGCCTGGCCATCGTCGTCGTCATCGTGCTGGCGCTGGCGGGGCCGGCGATCCGCGGCAGCGAGGCGATCAGCGTCTCCAACGTGGAGATCTACATGGTGGTGGACCGCACCGGCTCCATGGCCGCGGAGGACTACCAGGGCAAGGGGCCCGACGGCGTCGACCAGTCGGCCTCCACCAGGCTCGACGGCGTGCGCGCGGATATGCGGGCCATCCGCGAGGCCTTCCCGGACTCGCGCTTCTCCATCATCGCCCTGGACAACACCGCGGCCCGGGAGCTGCCGCTGACTCACGACACCAACGCCGTCGACGCCTGGATCGGCTCCTTCAAGCAGGAGGTCTCAGGCCACGCCACCGGCTCCTCGCTGGAGGTGGCGCTTCCGATGCTGGGGCTGACGCTGGCGCAGGCCCGCCAGTCCGACCCCAAAGGACATCCGCCTCGTCTACATCTTCTCCGACGGGGAGGCCACCGACAACGGCCGCGGCGCTCAGGCGGCCGACAACGCCGGCATCTCCTGGCAGTCCCTGGCCGGGCTCATCGACGGCGGCGCGGTGCTGGGCTACGGCTCGACCGAGGGCGGCAAGATGCGCAGCTACGACGGCTCGCCGTCCACCGGCGAGCACACCCAGTCCGACTACATCACCGACGGCCAGGGCGGGCAGCCCGGGGTGTCGAAGATCGACGCCGACGAGCTCCAGAAGGTGGCCAAGGACCTGGGGCTGCCCTACTTCCACCGCACCGGCGGCTCGGGGGATGACCCGACGAGCAAGTTCACCAACCTCGACATCGAGGCCGTCACCTCCGACGGGCGGGCCAAGACCAACGCCCGGGTGTACCTGACCTGGCCACTGGGACTCATCGCCTTCGGTCTGCTGCTGTGGGAGATCCTCGACCTCATGCGAGCCGACCGTCGCCTGCGTCTTCTCATGGGAAGGGGACGATGATGACGATAGGACACACCCCCGGCGAGTTCCCCGGACAGGGGAGCAGCGGGACGCAGCCCGGCGCTGCCGACCGTGCACAGAATGCCCCGGGCGCGCCAGGGGCAGCCGGTGCCCCCTCGGAGCAGGAGATCGACTACCTGCAGAACGCGGGCCCGAAGGACGACGCCTCCTCCCCGGCCCCCGAGGACCCCAGGCGGCGCGAGGCCCGCCTCAAGCGGCGTCGTCGGCTCCTGGCGATCGGTGGGGTGCCCGCGGCCCTGGTCACCATCATCTCCCTGTGGCTCGGCTCGATCTTCCTCATCTCCCTGGCTGGAAACCGTGCCGCGGCAGCCGGCCACTATGACACGGCCCTGTCGCGCTACCGCATAGTCGCCGCGATCAATCCCTGGCTGGAGCAGTGGCGCGTCCACTTCAACCTGGGCACCGGTCAGCTCGCCGCGAAGGACCCGACCTCCGCGGTGACAACCCTCAAAAAGGCTCTCAGCGAGGCGCCCAAGGCCAAGGTCGACCCGGAGAGCAAGGTGAAGGAGGCCGGCTCCCCGGAGTGCATGGTGCGCACCAACCTGTACGTCGCCCACCTGACCCTGGCGACCCAGGCCCAGGAGAGCGGAAGCCTCGCGGCGGTGATTGAGCACACTGAGGCGGCTATGAAGGCGGCCGATACCTGCGAGGTGCCGCCCCCGCCCGAGCAGAATCCCCCCGAGCTCGAATCCTCGACCACGCCCAGCAGTGCCCCTGAGCCCCTCCTCGCAGCCGAGCAGCGACCCGAGTTCGAGCCCCTCCTCCCAGCCCAGCAGTGGCTCGAGCTCGAGTGCCTCCTCCCAGCCGAGTAGTGACCCGAGCTCGAGCCCCTCGTCGTCGGCGTCGAGCTCGCCGGGGGAGACCTCCTCCAGCACTCCGAGCGCCAAGCCGACCCCGACCCCGGTCGATGACCGGGCCAAGCGACTGCGGGACCGCAACAACGGCAGCCCGGGAACCTCCGAGGAGTCCGGTGGCGGCGAAGGAGGGGGAAAGCCCTGGTGAGCGACTCCGATACGGGGCGGGCCTCCCGACTCGTCGTGGCGGCCGCGGTCCTGGACGACCTGGAGCATCCGACCACCCTGCTGTGCGCGGCCCGCTCCTACCCGCCTGAGCACGCCGGTCAGTTCGAGCTGCCCGGCGGCAAGGTCGAGCCCGCAGAGCGGCCCGAGCAGGCCCTGGCCCGCGAGCTGGACGAGGAGATCGGCCTGAGCGCCCGCCTCGGGGCCGAGCTCGTCGTTCCCCGACAGCTGGCGGTTCCGCCGCCGCCGGACGGCGCTCCCGGTGACGACGCCCCGGCCTGGCCGGCCATGCACGGCTTCAGGATGCGAGTGTGGCTGGCCGAGCCCGCCCGCCCCGGGGACCGGGGCAGGGTCGGAGGCGACCACCAACGCCTGGAGTGGGTGCGCCTCGACCCACCCGACCAGCTGCGCCGACTGCCGTGGCTGGAGGCGGACCTGCCGATCATCGACGCGCTCGTAGGCGCCCTGGGACGCTGATGTTCACCGGGGGAGACGGTGGTGGGGCGCAGGCGGGCGGCCCTCCCCGGGGCTGCGGGCTCGAGGACGTCAGCAGTCCCACTGTGTAGCCCTTCCCAGTTTCCTGACACTTCTATCACTCGCGTCATCTCATAAGTTAGGGTTACCTCATGCCGAAGATTCTGGGTTCCTCGCTGGCCGAGCATCGAGAGCGCACGCGCACCGCCCTGTTCGGGGCACTGTCCGAGCTCATGAGCCAGCGCAGCTTCGACAAGATCACCCTGTCCGACGTCGCCAACCATGCAGGTGTGGGGCGCACGGCCGTCTACAACCACTTCGCGGACAAGGAGGACCTCCTCCTGGCCTTCATGGAGCATGAGGCCGGCCGCTACGCCGAGGAGCTCTCCCGGGCGCTGGCCGGCACTCAGGACCCGATCGACCGCCTGCGCATCTACGTGCGCCAGCAGGCCCTCATCGCCCGGCACTTCCACTTCCCCGCCTCGGGGCCGCTGTCCGAGGTGGTCTCGCGCGGGACCGCCGGTCGTCTCAAGGCCCACGGGGCGCTCGTGGCCCAGATGCTCGCCTCAATCCTCACCGACGCCATGGATCAGGGGCTCATCCCCGCCCAGGAGCCCGAGCAGGTCATCCCCCTCATCCACGCCACCGTCATGGGCGGGCGCCCGACCCCCACGGATCCGGAGCAGCGCCGGGCCTACCTGGAGAGCCTGGACGCCTTCGTGCTGCGGGCGGTGGGGGCCCGTCAGCCCGCCCACGCGGTTCCGACCATTGCCCAGCCCCGCGCCACCGAGCCGCTGGAGGGTGCCCAGGCCCCCGGTTCGCTTCGTCACAGCGCGGTCGGCTGACAGTGTGAGCCACGGCCTGCCGTGCACGCGGGCGGGCCTGGCAGACTTCCGCTCGTGAACCTGAGCTGGACTGACACCTGGAACGACCTGCTGGCCCGCGCCTCGAGCGTCGTCGGCCTGGATCCCGGCGTGCTGTGGCCGGCGCTGGCGATCCTCCTCATCGTCCTGGCCTGGGCCCCGGCCCGTCGCTGGGGACGCACCCTGGTGACGATCGTCCACGAGGCCGGGCACGCCGCCGTCGGCATCATGGTGGGGCGGAGCTTCCGCGGATTCGTGGTGAGCCGGGACCTGTCCGGGCATGCCGTCACCGCCGGCAAGCCCACCGGCCCCGGCCGGGTGGTCACCTCCTGGGCCGGCTACCCCGCCCCGGCCGTCCTGGGCGCCGTCGTCGTGCTCCTGGCCCTCAAGGGCTGGGCGAGCGCGGTCCTCCTGCTAGGACTGGTCCTCCTGGCGGTGCTGCTGGTCATGTCCCGTTCCCTGCGCACGGTCCTGGTGGTCCTGCTCGTGGCCCTCCTGACCGGGGCCCTGTGGTGGTGGGGCGGACAGTGGCGCGACGGCGTCGTCGCCGGGATCGGCCTGGCCCTGCTGGTGGGGGCCTGGGACTCCCTGCGTGACGTCGCCGTCTCGCGTGACCCGCGCCAGGACCACCGCACCCTGGCCCACCTGACCCGGGTACCCGCCGGCGTGTGGCTGGCCACCTGGTTCCTCGTGGACGTTCTGGCCACCGGCGTGGTCGTGCTGGCCCTGCGCGATCTCCTGTGAGGTGAGGGAGGGGGGCTCGCGTCCGAGCCCGCCGCCCACATGGCCTACGCTTCCTCCTGGCGACGCGGGGCCCGCAGTGCCCTGCCGCCGTCCCCGCCCGACGTCGCTCACCGCGAGCCCACAGGCGCCGTTGCGGCCCCGGGCTCACCCCGCTCCCGGGCACTCCGGGATTCCCTCAAGGAGAACACATGATGCTGTCCCGCAGGACGTTCGCCCTGACCTCTCTGGGGCTGGCCGCCGCGGCCACCCTCGCCGCCTGCTCGTCGAAGTCGAAGGACGAGGCCACCGAGGAGGGCAAGATGGCGCTCATCGTCTCCGACGCGGGCGACGCCGCCGCGGAGGCCCTGTCCAAGGCGGTGGAGGCATTCACCAAGGAGACCAAGGTTGAGGTGGACGTCAAGCCCGTCTCCGACGTCTCCCAGGAGCTGGCCCGCGGGATCACGGGCGAGCCGAGCATCGACGTCGTCGTCCTCAACCCGGCCCAGCTGTCCAGCTACGCAGGCTCCCTGCACTCCTGGGACAAGGGGGCGGCCGCCGTCAAGGACGCGCACCCCGCGCTGCTGACCAGCGCCACCCGGCAGGGGAAGATCGCCGCGGCGCCCCGGGACGTCTCCACCCTCGCCCTGTACATCAACACCTCACTGTGGTCGGCCGCGGGCCTGAGCGACTCGGACTACCCGACCACCTGGGAGCAGCTCGACCAGGTGGCCGCCAAGCTCACCTCCGGCGGGGTCGTCGGCCTGACCCTCGATGCCTCCTACGCGCGCGTGGGTGCCTTCCTCGTCCAGGGCGGTGGGGGACTGACCAGCGCCGACGGCACGAAGGCCACGGCCTCCTCTGAGGGCTCGGTGGCGGGCCTGACCCAGGTCAAGACGCTCCTGTCCTCCGGCTCGGCCGGTTGGGGTGCCGACCTGCCCGCGGGGTCCGCCGCCGACGCCTTCGGTCAGGGGCAGGCCGCCATGGTGATCGAGACCGAGGCCCTGACCAAGACCCTGGCGGACGCCTACTCGGGCATCTCCTACAAGGTGGTCGAGCTGCCGGCCGGCAGCGGCGGCAAGGGGACCCTGCAGTTCCCCACCTTCTACGGCGTCGTCGAGGCCTCCAAGCACAAGGCCGACGCCATCAAGCTCGTGGAGTACCTCACCGCTGCCGAGCGGCAGGTGGCCCTGGCCGGCGCGGCGGGCACGGTCCCCGCGGGCAAGGCCGCCGGCGAGACCTGGAAGGGCAAGCACGCCGACCAGGCGGCCTTCCTGGCTGGCGTTGAGTACTCCCAGCCCGTGCCATCCGCCTCCGGCACCTCGGACATCATCGCCAACTTCGACAACGAGCTGCCCGGGCTGGCCGGGGGCGACCCGGCGAGCATCCTGGGCAGTGCCCAGGTGAACCTGCAGGCCGTCCTGTCCTGACCCCTGGCGGGGCCACTCCGCGCGGCCGGGGACACTTTCCTGCCCACGGGGACAAGTTGCGCGTGCGGGGACAGGATTTCGGTCCCCGACGGCGTCGACTGTCCCCGTTCGGAAGGACACGCACCCGACCGCACAGAAATGTCCTCGGCCGTGCAGCCCAGTTCCCGGCGGCGTCGGCCGACGCCGCCTCGAAAGGCGCAGGTGAAGAACAGGGAGGCGAAGGGCCTCGTCTCCTAGTGCTCGGTCGTGATGATGACGTCGTGGTGAACCGGGAATCTCACCGATCGAGCAATGAAGCAGTACTCGGCGGCGCGGTCGTGGAGCGTGGCGGCACTCTCAGGATCGTTGCCGGGAGCGATGGTCACTGTGGGGTGAAGGGTGACTGACGTGAACTCCCCGGTACCGCCCGGGTGCTCGGCCATGAGGCCAGTAGGGGTATCCGAGTAGGCGGTGACGGTGAGGCCCGCGTCCGCCGCGACGTGGAGATACCACAGCATGTGGCACTGTGAGAGCGAGGCGAGCAGGAGCTGTTCCGGGTTCCATCTGCGAGCGTCCCCTCGGAATGCTGGATCCGCCGATCCGTGGATCGCCGGCAGGTCGGCGGTGATTCCCCGGACATCGTGGTCGCGCGAGTAGTCGCGGTATCCGGATGTGCCCGTGCCCAGGTTGCCCGTCCACTCCACGCGCACCGAATACTCATGATCTGGCATGCAGAAAGTCTAGGGATGAGCCGGTTTGGCGTCTACGGGGCGGCGAGCTCGTTGGGGGAGGGCCGTGTCAAGAGGTTGGTGTCCTCCGATGGGGCCACTCCACGCGGCCGGGGACTTTCTCTTCTGCCGGGGGCATGTCACGCGTACGGGGACAGGATTCCGGTCCCCGACGGCGTCGACTGTCCCCGTTCGGAAGGGCCCGCAGACGGCCACCCCAGGGCCACCGTCGGCGCTGAGTCCGGCCGCACAACAACAAGGGCCCGAACCGTGATGGTCCGGGCCCTCGGGCTGGAGCGGGTGACGGGAATCGAACCCGCGCTGTCAGCTTGGGAAGCTGAAGTTCTACCATTGAACTACACCCGCGTGGCACCAGTGGACGTGCGTCCCAGGTGCGTGCGGAAGTCTAACCCAGACTCCGGCCGTCTACGCAAATCGGCCTGCGGAGGGGCATCTGGGGGCCGCGCCGGCAGCGCCCTCGCCAGTAGACTCTCTCACGGATTCCCCGACGTCTTCATAGGTGTGATGAGCGCATGACTGATCCCTTCAACTCTCACGAGCCGACTGATCCCGCTGCGAGTCCTGGTATGGACGCGCCGGCACTGCCCGCGGGGCCCGCCCCCACGGACTACCCGTCAGGCGGGTACCCGCCCTACAGCGGTCCCTACGCTTCCGGTGCCCAGCCGGGGTATGACCCGCAGTGGGCCTACGCGCCCCCGCCCGGTTATGGCATGCCTCCTGGATACGGTGTGCCTCCCGGCTACGGGGGCAAGTCCAGGGTGGCCGCCGGCGTCCTGGCCCTGCTCCTGGGAGCCTTCGGGATCCACAACTTCTACCTGGGCTACACGGGCAAGGCGCTCTTCCAGCTCCTGGGCACGTTCTTGAGCTGCGGGATGCTGGCCCTTCCGATCGCCATCTGGGCCTTCGTCGAGGGCATCCTCATCCTCGTGGCCCGCCCCGGCGAGGCGCCGTGGGGCGTTGACGCCTCCGGTATGCCGCTGAGCGGCTGAGGGCCAGCGCAGTCCGGGCCTCCCGGATTCCCCAGGGCCGGAATCCGTGTGACGCCTCCGGGAGGACCTGGCACAATCGGGCCCGTGCTGCTCTCAGACCGCGATATCCGCACCGAGCTCGACGCCGGACGGGTCGTCCTCGACCCCTACGACCCCGAGATGATTCAGCCGGCCTCCATTGATGTGCGCCTGGACCGCTGGTTCCGTCTCTTCGACAACCACCGCTACCCGGTCATCGACCCGGCCGCCGACCAGGAGGGGCTGACCCACCTCGTCGACGTCGGGGCCGACGAGCCCTTCGTTCTGCACCCCGGGGAGTTCGTCCTGGGGGCCACCTACGAGCGCATCACCCTGCCCGACGACGTCGCCGCCCGCCTGGAGGGCAAGTCGAGCCTGGGGCGCCTGGGGCTGCTGACCCACTCCACCGCCGGATTCATCGACCCGGGCTTCACCGGGCACGTCACCCTGGAGCTGTCCAACACGGCCACCATGCCCATCAAGCTCTGGCCGGGGATGAAGGTGGGGCAGCTGTGTTTCTTCCGCCTGTCCAGCCCCGCCGAGGCCCCCTACGGCTCGGGCGCCACCGGCTCGCGCTACCAGGGCCAGCGCGGACCGACGGCATCGCGCTCCCACCAGTCCTTCCACCGCACCCGCATCCCCGACACCCCGGCGGTCCCCGCCGACGGCGCCGCTCCCATCTCCCAGGAGAAGCACTTATGAGCGACTCGACCGACTTCGCCGTCTCCCTGCCCACCGACACCGGCACCTTCACCGCCGCCTCCATGCTGCCGGTCGGGCTGCTGGACACCAACCACGTCCTGCTCCTGGCCGACGACGTCGCCCCCGACGAGGTGGAGGCCCTGGCTCTGTCCCAGGACATCCAGTCCGGCTGGGTGGGGGTCTCCAGCCTCCAGCTCTTCCCCGGGGTCTCCCTGCTGGGGCCATGGAAGGTCGACGCCGAGATGCGCAGCCTCCTGGGTGCGCCGGACTGGACCACCCAGCTGATGATTCTGGACTGCCCCCGCATCCGTGCCGGCGCCCTGCCGGCCGAGCTCGCCGGCCTGGACCCGCTCTCCGACGCCTTCCCTCACGCCCAGCCCACGGGGGCCGAGCTGGTGGCCCTCACCCGCCTGCGCGCCATCGCCCGACGACCTGGCCGGGGCCCTGCGACTCATTCCCGGAGGGGACACCGAGGAGCCGGTGCTGGTCGAGCCCAGCCCGGAGGTCTCGGCCTCCCTGACCATCTACGCCCCGGTGTGGCTCGGCCCGGAGGACCTGGTGGCCGTCCTGCAGCCCGTGGCCCCCGAGGTGAGCGCCGCGCTGGAGGCCGTTCAGCCCCGCGGCGCCGTCGGGCTGGACGCCATCGACCCCGAGCAGCTGGAGAGCCTCGTCGAGCGCATCGGCCCGGACGTCTTCGAGAAGGCCTGGCGCGGCTCGGAGAAGGTCCGCCAGGACACGATGCGTCAGGAGATCGTCGCCGCCGCCACCGGCAACGTCATTGAGGAGGTGCGTGACGGCTACGCGGTCGTCACCCCGGTCGACCCCGAGCACGAGGGCTGGGGGCGCATCGAGGTGCGGGCCGGCGCCACCGACGGGCTGCCCCTGGCCGTGCGCGGCGAGCCGTGGGCGCGCGGGGCGGTCCTGTCCTACGACCTGCGTTGGATCCCCCCTGGACCAGGCCGACGCCTACGCCGAAGTGGTCTCCCGCTCCCGGCGCCGCGAGCGCCAGACCGCCCGGGACCTGGTCGAGGAGCTCGCCACCGTCCTGGTGGCCGCCGTCTCCGGGGTGGCCGTGGACGACGACGGGTTCCTCGTCTCCCTGGGTGAGGACGCCGAGGAGGCCTAAGTCCCAGGCCGGGCTCGCTTGGCGCCGGGCGTGGTGCGCTCCGTGAGACGCTCGACGCCGGCCTGAGCCCTTGCCGCGTCCCAGTGCCAGCCGGTGAAGCGGCGAGCCTCAACGAGCGAGCGGGCCCAGGCCACCGGCTCCTCGCCCCGCTGAGCCCCCACCGCCAGGTAGTGGCGCAGCAGTCCAGCAGCGGCCAGGGCATCGTCGAGCGCGTTGTGGTGGCGGCCGATCTCCACCCCGGCCACCTCGCAGCAGGTGGTCAGCCGGCGCGACGGCGTCGTCATGAAATGGCGCGCCCACTCCATCGTGCACACACGCGGCACCCGCGCGCCCCGGTCGAGCAGCCCCCGCGTTCCCAGCGCCTGGGTGAGGAAGCCGACGTCGAAGCGGGCATTGTGGGCCACCACCGCCCGCCCGGCCAGGTCGGCCACCAGAAGGTCGGCGACCTCATCGAAGCCGGGCGCCCCGATGAGCTCCTCGGCGACAAGACCGTGGATATGGGTGGGGCCCACGTCCACGCCCGCGCCGGGGTCGATGAGCGTGGACCAGCTGCGCTCGACGCGCCCGGCGGCGTCGGTGAGCACGAGCGCGACCTCCAGGATCGAGTCCGTCGTGGGGGACAGGCCGGTGGTCTCCAGGTCGACGACGGCGTAGCCGACCCCGGCGGCCTCAGCCATCTCATCTGCCGTGGGGGCGCCGGACGTCTGGCCGGCAGCCATGGGGGAGCGGGGCGCAGCGGGCCGCGGTCGGTGGGCGGGCGGTGGTAGAAGGGCATCGCCCCGATCCTCTCGAGCCGGCAGGTTTCGCTGACTCACGGCGCGCCGGGTCGCAGGCCGGGGTGGTCTGAGCCGGCTGTGGGCAGTCCGGGTGGCTCCGGGTGGCCGGCGCTCGCGGGCTGTGCCCGACGGCTCGCGGCCGGTAGGTGGGGGCCGGGTCCGCGAGGCGTAAGGTACGGTCGCGAGGGCGCTCGGCCGGCCGCGTCGAGAGCCGATCCAGGTGAGGAGGAGCGATGACCACCCCGGATACCCCTCAGGTGCCGGCCCCTGCCCTGCCGGCGCTGGCCGCCTTCCCCTTCCCGACTGCCCTCGTCGTGACCGGCAGGTCCGCCGCCGGTGACGGGCGTGCTCCTCGAGGCCGGGGAGGTCGATGAGGTCTTCCCCTTCGCCTCGGTGACCAAGCCGATCGTCGCCTGGGCGGCCCTGGTCGCCGTCGACCGGGGACTGCTGGACCTGGAGGCCCCCGCCGGTGCGCCCGCGCCCGACGGCGCGACCATCGAGAACCTGCTGTCCCACTCCTCAGGGATCGCGATCGACTCCGACGAGCGCCTGGCGGCCCCGGGCACGCGCCGCATCTACTCCAACCGCGGCATCGAGATCCTGGGGGAGCGCCTCGAGGCGGCCACCGGCACGCCCCTGGAGACCTGGGTGGAGACCACCGTGCTCGAGCCCCTGGGGATGGCCAGTGTCCTCATCCCCGGCTCGCCCGCCCACTCCGGGGAGGGCAGCGCCCGCGACCTGTCACTGTTCGCCCGCGAGCTGGCCGCGCCCAGGCTCGTCTCGCCCGCGCTCGCGCAGCGCGCCCGCACGCCGGTCCTGCCCGGCCTCGACGGCGTCCTGCCCGGCTACGGGCGACAGACCCCCAACCCCTTCGGCCTGGGGGTGGAGGTGCGCGGCGCCAAGTCCCCGCACTGGACCGGGGCCGGCAACAGCGAGCAGACCTTCGGACACTTCGGTCAGTCGGGCTCCTTCATCTGGGTGGATCCGGTCGCCGAGCGTCAGGCCGTCTTCCTGGGGGCCAAGCCCTTCGGGGCGGTTCACCGGCGGAACTGGTCCGAGCTCTGCGACCAGATCCTGGCCTTGTAGGCCTCTTTCCCTTGCCGGCAGGCGCGCCGGGGGTGGACGTCCAGTGCCCGCCTCCCGGCCGGAGTTCCAGTCGTGGCCCCCTGCCTCAGTCGAGCTCGACGATGACGGGGACGTGGTCGGAGGCGCCCTTGCCCTTGCGCTCGTCGCGGTCGATGGCGGCGCCAGTGACGCGGCCCGCCAGGGCCGGCGAGGCATAGACGAAGTCAATGCGCATGCCCTCGTTCCTCGGGAAGCGCAGCTTCTGATAGTCCCAGTACGTGTAGTTGGTGACCCGCTCGCGCGTGACCTCACGCATGCCCGCCTCGGCGAAGGCGGCGAAGGCCTCCCGCTCCGGTGCGGAGACGTGGGTGGCGCCCTCGAAGACGCTCATGTCCCACACGTCCTCATCCCGGGGCGCCACGTTCCAGTCGCCCACCAGCGCCAGCGGCAGGTCGGGCTCGGCCTCGAGCCAGGCGGCGACGCCGTCGCGCAGCACCCGCAGCCAGTCGAGCTTGTACGTGTAGTGCGGGTGGGTGAGCTCGCGGCCATTGGGCACGTACAGGCTCCACAGGCGCACCGGCGTCGCATCCGAGGCCGCACCCACCGTCGCCCCGAGCGCCCGGGCCTCCCCACGACCGGCTCGGCCTCGGGCTTGGCCGCCCAGGCGGGCTGACCCGGGAAGGAGGTGGCGACGTCGTCGAGGCCCACGCGTGAGGCGATCGCCACCCCGTTCCACTGGTTGAGGCCGTGGATGGCCAGCTCGTAGCCGGCGGCCTCGAAGGGCTCGACCGGGAACTGGTCGGGGCGGCACTTGATCTCCTGCATCGCCAGGGCGTCGATGTCCTCACGCTCCAGGAAGGCCAGGACGCGGTCGACGCGGGTACGGATGGAGTTGACGTTCCAGGTGGCCAGGCGCATGGCAGCAGACTAGCCGGTGCCCGATTCCCATCAAGCACTCACCAATCGCTCCTAGTCTGCGGCCATGGGAACAGCACTTGTCACCGGGGCCACGAGCGGCCTCGGCCTGGAGATCGCCTGGCAGCTCGCCCAGGCCCGTCATGACCTCGTCCTCGTGGCGCGCACCCCCGAGCGGCTGCGGCAGGTGGCCGAGGAGATGCGCCAGTTCGCAGGCGTCCAGGTGGAGACTCTGCAGGCCGACCTATCCAAGCGCGATGAGCTCGAGCGCGTTGCCGAGCGCCTGCGGGAGAAGAGCAAGCCCATCGGGCTCCTGGTCAACAACGCCGGCTTCGGGCTGGGGCAGCGCTTCGTCGGGGGAGACCTGGCCCGCGAGGAGGATGCCCTCAACGTCATGGTCCGTGCCGTCATGGTGGCCTCCCACGCGGCGGCCGGCGCCATGGTGGAGCGCGGCCGCGGCGCCATTCTCAACGTCTCCTCCATGACCGCGCACACCGCCATGGGTACCTACGCCGCCCACAAGGCCTGGGTGCTGCGCTTCACCGAGGGGCTGGCCAGCGAGCTCGCCGGCACCGGCGTGAGTGCTACGGCGCTGTGCCCGGGGCTGGTGCACACCGGCTTCCACGCCGCGGCCGGCATCGACGAGACCCAGTGGAAGGCGCCGCTGTGGCTGGACGCCGAGCGAGTGGCCATTGACGGCCTGGCGGCGGTGCGGCGCGGCCAGGTCATCTGCACCCCGAGCCTGCGCTACCGCAGCGCCAACGCCGTGCTGCGGCTGGCGCCCCGCTGGTTCGTGCGCCGGGCGGTCGGGCCGGAACGCTCCGGCCAGGGGCATGACTGAGGCCGGAGGGGCTCGCCGGCGGCCCAAAGTGTCACAGATGGCGACTATTCGGGGGCGATCACCATCGCTGCCGACCTTCCCCAGGCGCTGACCAGCGCAGATACGGCAAGGTAGGCGGATGCTGGCTGATATTGGCCGATACTGCCTCCTAAAAGTCGCCAATCGTGACAGATCCGGGCGCGTGCACCGGCTCGCGGTCCGATCCCGTCGCGGAATCGCCCAGGGCTGAGCGCCCCCGCTGGCCAGGGGCGCCGTGACCTGCAACGATCGCACCATGGCTTCTATTACCTTCCACGGAGACCCCGTTAGCACCGTCGGCGAGCTGCCCGCTGTGGGCTCGACCGCGCCCGCCTTCGACCTCGTAGGCGCCGACCTCGCCCCGGTCACCAGCCAGTCCCTGGCCGGCCGCCGCGTGGTCCTCAACATCTTCCCCTCGGTGGACACCGGGGGTGTGCGCCGCCTCCGTGCGCCAGTTCAACAAGCTGGCCTCCGAGCTGGACAACACGACCGTGGTCTGCGTCTCCGCCGACCTGCCCTTCGCCGGAGCCCGCTTCTGCGGCGCCGAGGGCCTCACCAACGTGGTCACCGGCTCGACCTTCCGCTCCACCTTCGGCGCCGACTACGGCGTCACCCTGGCCGACGGCCCGCTGGCCGGCCTGCTGTCGCGTGCTGTCGTGGTCCTCGACGAGTCCGGCAAGGTCATCTACACCGAGCAGGTCCCCGAGGTCGGCCAGGAGCCCGACTACGACGCCGCCGTGGCCGCCCTGTCCTGACTCCTTCTTCCGCTGAGCCGCCAGGAGCCCGCCCCGTCCGCACCGCGCGGGCGAGGGCGGGCTCCTGTCCGCAGTGGGTGTCTACCCGGCGCGCAGCCCCCGAGTCCCACTACCATCGGAGCCGTGAGCACCAACGACTCCCACATCACCCGCCTGGCCGAGCTCGTCAACGAGCTGTCCGTCGTCCGTGGCAAGGTCACCCTCGCCTCCGGCCTCGAGTCCGACTTCTACGTGGACATGCGCCGCGCCACCCTCCACCACGAGGCCGCCCCCCTCATCGGCCACGTCATGCTCGACATGCTCGAGGAAGCGGGCCTGGGCACCGACGAGATCGACGCCGTTGGCGGCCTGACCATGGGGGCCGACCCCCGTGGCCGCCGCCATGCTGCACGCCGCGGCCTCGCGTGGCCTGGACCTGGATGCCTTCGTCGTGCGCAAGGCCGCCAAGGACCACGGCATGCGCCGGCGCATCGAGGGGCCCGACGTCGCCGGGCGCTCCGTGGTGGTCCTGGAGGACACCTCCACCACCGGCGGCTCACCCCTGGAGGCCGTCGAGGCCCTGCGCGAGGCGGGTGCCGACGTGCGGGCCGTGGCCGTCATCGTCGACCGGGCCACCGGCGCGCGCGAGCGCATCGAGGCCGCTGGCCTGCCCTACTACGCGGCGCTCGGTCTGGCCGACCTCGGCCTGGAGTGAGCACTCGACGACGTCCGCAGGCGGGGAGGGCGGAGCCGGCGGCTCCCGCTGACCTGCCTGATGGGGAGCACCTGTCCGCGGCGTCCCCAGCGGATTCTGTGTCGGGTCTGGAGGAGGACCGGCCGGCCGACATCCGTCAGGTGGGCGTCGGCCCCTGGCCCGGCGGCCCCGAGGCCTGGCCCGCCGACCCCCGCTACGACCGCGAGCTGCTCGCCGCCGGCGACCGGCGCAATGTCGTCGACCGCTACCGCTACTGGACCGTCCCGGCCATCCGCGCCGACCTGGCCGCCCGCGCCCACCGGCTGCACATCGCCATCGAGAACGTCAGCCAGACCTCAACATCGGCTCCATCGTGCGCAGTGCCAACGCCTTCAATGTGGCCGGCGTCCACATCATCGGCCGACGCCGCTGGAACAAGCGCGGCGCCATGGTCACCAACCGCTACCTGGACGTGCGCCACCACCCCGAGCCCGGCGAGCTGCTCGCCTGGGCGCAAGCCGAGGGCTACGAGGTCATCGGCATCGACAACGGCCCCGGGGCCCAGCCCCTGGAGTCCGCCGACCTGCCCGAGCGCTGCCTCATGGTCTTCGGCTCCGAGGGGGAGGGCATCAGCGCCGAGCTGAGCGCCGGCTGCTCCCGACTGCTGCGCATCGGTCAGTACGGCTCCACCCGCTCCATCAACGTGGCGGCCGCCGCGGCCGTGGCCATGCACACCTGGATCCTCCAGCACGCGGGGACCGGCGCCCGACTGACCCGGGGCCGTCGCGGCCCGCTGCGTCGGCCCGCCCCGTGGGCGGCGGGGCCAAACCGCCCCTGAACAGAGGTCATGCTGCCGGACTGCTGCCTGACCGGCGCCCGACCTGGGACCATGATCCGGTTCACGTGACCTCGAATTCGTGGAACAATCGGCCCCGCACCACTGACTCATACAGACATCAGGAGGCACCCAGTGGCCATTGCAACCCCGGAGTCCTACGCCGACATGCTTGACCGCGCGAAGGCCGGCAAGTACGCCATCCCCGCGATCAACGTCACCTCGTCCCAGACTCTGTCCGCCGCCCTCAAGGGCTTCGCCGACGCCGAGTCCGACGGCATCGTCCAGATCTCCAACGGTGGTGCCGCCTACTGGTCCGGTTCCTCGCGCCTCGACCGCGTCAAGGGCTCGATCGCCTTCGCCGCTTACGCCCGCGCCGTGGGTGACCTCTACCCCGTCACCATTGGTCTGCACACCGACCACTGCCCCAAGAAGCTCCTGGCCGACTGGATCCACCCGCTCCTGGAGATCGAGGCCGAGCAGGTCAAGAACGGTGAGCTGCCGATGTTCAACTCCCACATGTGGGACGGCTCCGCCGAGGCCCTCGACGACAACATCGAGATCGCCGTCGACATGCTCAAGCGCGCCAAGGCCGCCAACGTCGTCCTCGAGATCGAGATCGGTGCCGTGGGTGGCGAGGAAGACGGCATCAAGGGTGAGGAGAACGCCAACCTCTACACCACCGCCGACGACGCCTGGAAGGCCATCGAGGCCCTCGGCCTGGGTGAGAACGGCCGCTACATCACCGCTCTGACCTTCGGCAACGTGCACGGCTCCTACAAGCCCGGCCACGTCAAGCTCCGCCCGGAGATCCTCGGCGAGATCCAGGAGGACGTGGCCAAGCGCCTCGGCGACCGCCTGTCCTCCAAGGTCGGCGACAAGAGCTCGCCCTTCGACCTGGTCATGCACGGCGGCTCCGGCTCCACCGACGAGGAGATCGCCACCGCGGTGCGCAACGGCGTCATCAAGATGAACGTCGACACCGACACCCAGTACGCCTACACCCGTCCGGTCGCCGGCTGGATGTACACCAACTACGAGGGTGTCCTCAAGATCGACGGCGAGGTCGGCAACAAGAAGCAGTACGACCCGCGCGCCTGGGGCAAGGCCGCCGAGGAGGGCATGGCCGCTCGCGTCGTCGAGGCCTGCGAGCGTCTCGGCTCCGTCGGCTCCGCCCGCAAGTGAGTCCGCACCCCGCACGGGGGTGAGTGGCGACTGATCGCTGCGCGTGGCCCCGGCACCCCTGTGGTGCCGGGGCCACGTCGTGCTCGTGCAGGGGTCGGTGGGAAGATTCTCGACGACGAACTGACCGATCGTTGCATAGTTGCAGAGGGTGTCGGTGAAGGAAGCGCCTATCGCAGTGAAGGGTGAAATGTGTGGTCTGCCAAGGAAAACCGGGTGCCACGCAAAGGATCCCAACCTGAGACCCAGGACACTGATTGCAAACCTTGCAGCAATGTGGGCGGAAATGTGCCATGATGGGTCGTCGCCGTGAAGCCGACGGGCCCGCCGCCGGTGATACGGCAGTCGCACCTCGCGGACGCCTCTGTCCGCGCCTGTCCCATGCGTCCAAAGGAGGACCCCAATGCGACTCATCTCCCGCCGCTCCATGCTCGGTGGAACTGCTGCGATCGCCGTCGCCGCGACCCTGGCGGCCTGCTCGAAGGGCTCGTCCGGTTCCGACGGCGCCGGAGGCGTCTACTTCCTCAACTTCAAGCCCGAGTCGGAGCAGGCCTTCAAGGACATCGCGGCCGCCTACACCAAGAAGACCGGTGTGAACGTCAAGGTCGTCACCGCTGCTTCCGGCACCTACGAGCAGACCCTGAAGTCCGAGGTCGCCAAGTCCAACCCGCCCACGTTGTTCAACCTCAACGGCCCCGTGGGCTACGGCAACTGGAAGGACTACGCCTCCGACCTGTCCGACGCCGACTTCACCAAGCAGCTGACGGATGAGTCCATGGCCCTCAAGGGCGACGAGGGCAAGGTCGTGGGCGTCCCGCTGGCCATCGAGGGCTACGGCATCATCTACAACGCCGCCATCCTCAAGAAGTACTTCGGCATGGAGGGCGCCAAGGCCACCTCCGTCGAGGAGATCAAGGGCTTCGACAAGCTCAAGGAGGTCGTCGAGGACATGCAGTCCAAGAAGGCCGACCTCGGTATCGAGGGCGTCTTCGCCGCGACCTCGCTGTCCCCCGGTGAGGACTGGCGCTGGCAGACCCACCTGGCCAACTACCCCGTCTACTACGAGTACCGCGACGACAAGGTCGACGACCTCGACGAGGTCAAGCTGACCTACTCGGAGAACTACAAGAAGATCTTCGACCTCTACCTCAACAACTCCACGATCAAGCCCACCGAGGCCAGCGCCAAGACGGTCACCGACTCCATGGCCGACTTCGCCCTGGGCAAGGCCGCCATGGTTCAGAACGGCAACTGGGGCTGGTCGCAGATCTCCGAGGTCTCGGGCAACACGGTCAAGGCCGAGGACGTCCACTTCATGCCGATCTACGTCGGCGTCTCCGGCGAGGACAAGTCCAACATCGCCATCGGCACCGAGAACTACCTGACGATCAACTCCCAGGCCGCCGAGGGCGACCAGAAGGCCACCAAGGACTTCCTCACCTGGCTGTTCACCGACGCCGAGGGCTCCAAGATGGCCGCCGAGAAGCTCAGCATCATCGCGCCCTACAAGGCATACGCCGAGCTGGCCCCCTCTGACCCGCTGGGCAAGGAGGTCTCCGCGGCCATCAACAACAAGGACCTCACACCCGTCAAGTGGGTCTTCCCGACCTTCCCGAGCCAGGACTTCAAGGACCAGCTCGGCCAGCACCTGGCGCAGTACGCCTCCGGCAGCGAGGACTGGGCGAAGGTCAAGGACTTCTTCGTGACCACCTGGGCCTCCGAGAAGAAGGCCTCCAAGGAGGGCTGACATCCAGGAGTCGCTCGAGCCCACCGCTGAGGGCACTGCTCCAGCGGGTCTTGCGACGGCGACTCATCTCCCCATCCCCTCTCCCGCCGGGGCGGCACGTTCGAGCCGTTCGTCTCGCGCGCTGCCGCCCCGGTGGGAGCTCTCTGGTACCCGGCCACTCCGGCGGGTGCCGGTCGCACCTCGAGGCAGATATGACCAAGGCACTGAAAAAGTTCTTCCCAGTTTTTGCAGGGCCAACCCTGTTGGCCTTCATGATCGCGTTCATCGTCCCCTTCTTCATGGGGCTCTATCTCTCCTTCACCAAGTTCAGCACCCTCACCAATGCGCGGTTCGTGGGCACTGACAACTACGCCAGGGGCACTGGGGGAGCGCAGCGACTTCCCGCAGGCGCTCGTTTTCACTGCCGTTGTCTCGATCATCTCGATCATCACGGTGAACCTGGGGGCCTTCGCCCTGGCCTACTTCCTGACCCGCAAGCTGCGCGGCACCAACTTCTTCCGTGCCGTGTTCTTCATGCCCAACCTCATCGGCGGCATCGTCCTGGGATACACCTGGCAGGTGATGCTCAACGCGATTCTTCAGCGCTGGGGCCAGACGATCGTCAACGACTGGCGACTGGGGCTGGCCGGACTGGTCATGCTCGTCAACTGGCAGCTCATGGGCTACATGATGGTCATCTACATCGCCGGTCTGCAGAACGTGCCGCCCGAGCTCATCGAGGCCTCGCAGATCGACGGCGCCGGTAGGTGGCAGACGCTGCGCAACGTGACGCTGCCGATGATCATGCCCTCGATCACCATCTGCCTGTTCCTCACTCTGGCCAACACCTTCAAGATGTACGACCAGAACCTCGCCCTGACCAACGGTGCGCCCGCTAAGCAGACTCAGATGGCCGCGCTCAGCATCGTCAACACGATGTACAAGAAGATCGGCCAGGAGGGCGTCGCTCAGGCCGAGGCCGTCATCTTCTTCCTCATCGTCGCCGCCATCGCGCTCATCCAGCTGAGCGCCACTCGTTCCAAGGAGGTCGACGCGTGAGCACCGCCGTCAAGACTCAGTCCCCCGCTTCCGCCGCCCCTGCCGGTCAGAAGGTCGCTCCGCAGACGACGGGGCAGAAGACGCTCGTGGGGCTGCTGGCCGTCCTGGCCTTCGTGTGGGTCATTCCGCTGGCCTTCATCGTCATCAACTCCTTCAAGGGCAAGTTCTACATCTCCGACAGCCCCTTCGCCCTGCCGACGGCGAAGACCTTCGCCGGTCTGGACAACTACGCCACCGGCCTGGCCCTGTCGGGCTTCGCCAGCGCCATGGGCTGGTCGCTGTTCATCACCGTGGGCTCCGTCGCCGTCATCGTGTTCCTCACGGCAATGACCGCCTACTACATCACCCGCATCAAGACGTGGTGGACCTCCATGATCTACTACGCCTTCGCCTTCTCCATGATCGCTCCCTTCCAGATGGTCATGTTCCCCACCGTCAAGGTGGCTGACATGCTCGGCCTGGCCACGCCCTGGGGCATGATCGTCCTCTACCTCGGTTTCGGTGGGGGGCTGTCGGTGTTCCTGTTCGCCGGCTTCATCAAGTCGATCCCCATGGAGATCGAGGAGGCCGCCTACATGGACGGCTGCTCCCCGCTGCAGACCTACTTCAAGGTGGTCATGCCGCTGCTCAAGCCGACAGCGGTCACGGTGGCGATCCTCAACGCCATGTGGGTGTGGAACGACTTCCTCCTGCCCAACCTCGTCATCGGCCAGGACGAGCGCTACAAGACGGTCCCGATCGTCATCCAGTCCCTTGTCGGCTCCAACGGCAACCGAGACATGGGTGCCCAGATGGCCATGCTCGTCTTCGCCATCGTCCCGATCGTCGCCTTCTACCTCTTCGGTCAGAAGCACATCATCGAGGGTGTGGCCGCGGGGGCGGTCAAAGGGCTAATCCCCTTACCCCTGTTCTGATACGGGCGGTTCTCAAGGACCCACTGCCGGCCTTGGGAGCCGCCCGTATCATGTCCACCTGTTACTTCGAGTCCCCGCATGAAGGAGCTCTCGTGGCGCTGTTCCCCGGCCCCGACAGCCCGGCCTACCGGGCCTGGTCCGCAGCGGCGGACGTTGTCATCCTCAACGTTCTCACTCTGGCCGGCTGCTTGCCGGTGGTGACGGCGGGAGCCTCCCTGACCGCCTGCGCCCGCGTGGCCGGCGAGATGGCGGCCGACGACGAGCCGGCGGTCATGAGCACCTGGTGGCGCTCCTTCCGTCTCAACCTGCGCCAGTCCCTGGCCTGGTGGCTTCCGGTGCTCGTCCTGGTGGTGCTGAGCTCCTGGGAGTACCTGCTCCTATCCGACTCCTCGGTGGGGGAGTGGAACGGCGGGAGCGAGCGGTGCGCTGTCCGGGCTGGTGCTGGCCGGGGGAGTGCTCCTGGCCGCGATCCTCGCCTGGATGCTGCCACTGGTCGCCTTCTTCGACGCCCCGGTCCGCCGGCACCTGTCCAACGCGCTTCGTCTCGCGGTGGGGCGTCTGGGATCCACGGTGATTGCTCTGGTGATCGTGGCGGCGCCGGCGAGCGTCTTCTGGGGCCTGCCGGCCTCGCGGGCCGCGGTCGCCTGGTTCATGGTTCTTCTCGGGCCGGCTTTCCAGGCCTACCTCATCGCTCTCCTACAGCGCTCCACCATGGTGGCGCTCCGCGGTGCTTCGACGTCGGAGTCTGAATGATGCGAGCACGCTCTCGGTGAGTGCGGCGTCAGCACGCAGCGTCATGGCCCCGGAATCGAGTGATTCCGGGGCCATGCGTTCTGGGGGAGCTTGTCAGAACCGCTGGCCGGGCTGGCCCGGCTGGTGGTTGTAGGGCGGCTGGTAGGACTGACCCTGCTGATAGGGCTGGGTGGCCGGGTCGGCGTAGCCGGGCTGGTAGGGCTGGGCCTGTTGGTAGGGCTGGGTGGCCGGGTCGGCGTAGCCGGGCTGGTAGGGCTGACCCTGCTGATAGGGCTGACCCTGCTGGTAGCGGGCTCGGCATAGCCGGGCTGGTACGGCTGTTGACCCTGCTGATAGGGCTGAGTGGCCGGGTCGGCATAACCGGGCTGGTAGGGCTGCTGCATCGGCTGGCCGAGGAGCGCCTGGTTGGGGTCGTAGACCTGAGCGGCGGCCGCGTAGGCAGCGAGCTGGGGCTGCTTCTTCCTCCTCTGCATGATGACGAGCATGCCCACAACGCCACCCACGATGGCTACAGCAAGCGAACCGATCAGGATCCAGACCCACACGGGAATGGAACCGCTGTCATCCTCTCCGGCACCGTCCTTCGAGCTGCCGGCCGCTGCGCTCTTGGCGGGCTTGTCCTTCCCCTTGACCTCATGCTTGTCGTTGTCCTTGAAGGAGACCTTCGTGCCCTCGACCGTGCCGCCGTCGGCCTGGGTGACCTTGCCCGGGAAGGTGACGGACTGGGAGATGTCGGCGGAGCTGTCGTCGTCGATGCTGTCGAAGTTCAGCGTCTGAACGATGTACTCGTCGCCCTCGTGCTTGATGTTCTCTGAGGACTCGGAGATGGGGCCGGTCCCCTCCATCGTGCAGGTGCGGGTGCCGTCCTTCTCCGCGAACTTCACCTTGAAGTCGTCGAAGGACGAGCCACTCGGTTTGGATGAGTCCTTGTTGCATGTGCTCTTTCTGAGCACCGGAATGGAGCCGCTATCCGTCATCGTGAGCTTCACGGAGAGCGTGTCGTCCTCCTTGATGACGATGTCGCTGGAAATGCTGAAGTCGATGTCGTCATCAGCCGTGGGCAGAGAGGACGCCGGGGTACCGATCAGGGCCAGGGCGGCGAATACGGTCAGGGCGACGAGGCTCGCCAGCGCAGAGCGCTGTGTGGAGCTGCGGCGGACAGTGACATGAGGCATGACCCCACCGTATCGCCTCCTCATGCGGTTGGTCCGGGGTCACCGATGGGGACCTCTCCACCCGGCTCCGGTAGGCTAGAGGACGGTGTGTCCACCGGCATACCGTCACTGAAGCCAGGGAGCAGCCATGCCAGCCGTTGTCGTCGTCGGGACCCAGTGGGGAGACGAGGGAAAGGGCAAGGCGACTGACCAGCTCGGTCAGGACGTCGACTACGTCGTGAAGTTCAACGGCGGCAACAACGCCGGACACACTGTCGTCATCGACGGCGAGAAGTTCGCCTTCCACCTCCTGCCGGCCGGAGTGCTCACCCCCGGGGTCACGCCCATCATCGGCAACGGCGTCGTCGTCGACCTGGAGGTCCTCTTCAACGAGATCGCTGAGATCACCTCCCGCGGCAAGGACGCCTCCAGCCTCCTCATCAGCGCCAACGCCCACATCATCCCCTCCTACAACCGGGTTCTGGACCGCACCACCGAGCGCTTCCTGGGTGCGCGTCAGCTGGGCACCACCGGCCGTGGGATCGGACCGACGTACGCGGACAAGATGAACCGCGTGGGCATCCGCGTCCAGGACCTCTTCGACGAGTCGATCCTGCGTCAGAAGGTGCACTCCGCCCTGGACCAGAAGAACAGCCTCTTCCTCAAGGTCTTCAACCGGGCCGCCATCGATGCCGACGCCGTCGCCGACGAGCTGCTGTCCTACGCGGACCGGGTCCGGCCCATGGTCGTCGACTGCTCCCTGGTGCTCAACCACGCCCTCGATCAAGGCAAGACCGTCCTGTTCGAGGCCGGCCAGGCCACGATGCTCGACATTGACCACGGCACCTACCCCTTCGTCACCTCCTCCAACCCCACCGCCGGCGGCGCCTGCACCGGCACCGGCGTGGGGCCCACCCGGATCGACTCGGTCGTCGGTGTCGTCAAGGCCTACACCACCCGCGTCGGCGAGGGGCCCTTCCCCACCGAGCTGCTTGATGACATGGGGGAGCGTCTTCGCACCGAGGGCGGCGAGTACGGGGTCACCACCGGCAGGCCGCGGCGTTGCGGCTGGCACGACGCCGTCGTCACCCGCTACGCGGCACGCGTCAACGGGCTGACCGACCTGGTGATGACCAAGCTCGACGTCCTCACCGGGCACGAGACCATCCCCGTGTGCGTCGCCTACGACATCGACGGCACCGTCACCCAGGAGATGCCGCTGACCCAGTCCGGCTTCCACCACGCCGTCCCCGTCTACGAGGAGCTGCCCGGCTGGAGCGAGGACATCAGCGAGGTCCGCAGCTTCGCCGACCTGCCCCAGGCGGCCCAGGACTACGTGCTGCGCATTGAGGAGCTGGCCCGCTGCCGCATCTCCGCCATCGGCGTCGGGCCGGGGCGCGAGGCCACGATCTCCCGTCACTCGCTCATCGGGTGACGTGAGGCCGGGACGTGAGTGATAGCGGCTACTCGACGGCACCGCACGCAGGAAGTGGTGTAGAGACCTTCCGAGAGCGTGCCGACCGTGGGCGAGCCGCCCAGGGGTGCCTGGTCAAGGTACTCGGCGCCCTCGTCCTCGTCGGTGGCCTCCTGTGCCTGCGTGGCCCTGAGAAGCCACTGGGCGTCATGCTGGTGGTGGGCAGCCTGAGCCTGGCCCTGTACGGGGCGGGCAGGACAGCCCTGAGCCGCCGGATCGAGCGGTCCGCCGACTACTGGAGCCAAGGGCCCGGATGCGTCCAGTTCGGGCCCTCACGCCCCAGTGGCCTGCAGGAGTATCTGCCTGGAGCGGTGGCGTCTGTAGGGGCGCTGACCGCTGTGGGGATGCAGCTCTTCTCCGCCGCGGCCTCTCCCAACGGCGTATGGACAATCGCCTTGGCCGTCGTCGTGCTGCTCGGCTGGCTGGTGGGCTGTGTCACTATTCCTACCGGTGGCAGAGGAGCGCCGGAGATCGTCCTGACGCCGGAGGCGGTATGGATCTGGGCGGGTGGGCACACACGAGTCCGCATCCCCTGGGCGGCGCGGCCGAATCTTGCGGCAAGCATGACTCATCGCATGCGACCGCACGCCGTGATCACCGGTGGTGCGGGAGGGCCGGTGAACTTCCCCATTTTCGTGGTGCCCATTGGGCACGTTCAGCTTCAGTCCGTGCTCGAGCTCTACTCGATTCACGCCGAGCTGCGAGGCGAGCTCAGCACTGGCCAAGGGCTGCAGCGGGTGCGCGCACTCATGAGCCCCTCCCGTGCAGGAGGGTGAGGGGGCTGCCTCCGGCGTCCCCGTGCAGGCTTCGACGCCGGAAGTGGGCGCACCAGCGTCTCCGACGCCGGCGTATGGGGCGGCACCGGGTTCGGGTTCTCCGTATGAGGGAATCCAGTACGGCGGCCCCCAAGGTGGACAGCCACCCCAGGGTGTGGAGTCCTACGGCTCTTCGGGTGCCCAGGCATCGGTGCCTGGATCGGCCGAGCCCCTCCCGCAGTCCCCGTGCGGTTCCCCGACTCCGTCTGCTCCCGCAGGGGAGGGTGTCGGGCATGCCTCGCTCGAGGCGGTGCCGCCGCACGTCCCAGCAGACGCGGAGCGTGGCGCAAGGGAGGAGGACCAGGGAGAAAAGTCCTCCCAGCCGAGCACGTGCGAGGAAGCTGACCGACGCGCTCGGCGAGCACCATGGAGGTTTCCTGATCTGGGCCGTCGTCGTCCTGATCGGATTCACGTATGCGACGAGCGGGAGACAGACCGCGGGCTTCCTTCTGGGGATGGTCCTCAGCCTGGTGCTCCTCATTCACGCCGTTGCGCTCGCCGCAGCACGCAGGTCTCGAACGGTGGCCCCTCGGCGCTGGACGTGGAGCAGTGAGGGAATCTGCCTGCGGAACACGTGGTTCGTCCAGGTGGCGGTTCACGTGGAGGCGGCGCTCATGGCGCTCGGGGGCCTGCTGGCCGTCGGGCTCCTGGCAGTCAGTGACCGCAGTGATCGGGGAGCCGTGGTGGTGCCTTTCCTTCTCGCCATGGTCTTCCTCATCGCCTCCTTCTTCATGGGGTTCTTGAAGCCGCTGCCCGGGCGACGCACGGAGATCGTTCTTGACCCGGAGCGCATCCGTTTCGCCGTGGGGACGAGCCGCGAGTCGCTGTTCTGGTGGGCTGACCGCCCGCGGCTCGTGGGCCGCAGCGCCAGTGGGAACCTCGTCATTGAGAACGATCGGGTCGGTCGCATCCGGGCCGAGATGGACACTCTTCCTCTGACCAGTGTGCAGTTGCAGCGGGTGGTGGCGTTCTACTCGCATCATCCTGAGCTGTGCGCCGAGCTCGCGACTGAGCAGGGGCTGGCGCGTGTACAGGGACTGACGGGGCCGGCCTCAGTGGCGCCGTTGCGGTGACCAGGACTGCCGTCCAGCTGTGAGGGTGGGAAGCTGTCCCGGTGCACTCAGGCCGGGTGTCCAGGTCTGGGAGGGGATCCGCATGCGCAGGAAGTGAAGCCGGCGGACAGGCTGTGCTCATGCGAGACCATGGATTCTCCAGCTCCAGAGGTGGCCGGGGAGCTCAGTGCTCGTCGCGACAACCGGGGCGAGTCTGTGCAGGGCCGTTCAAGGTGGTCTCCTTGGTCGGCGGGGCAGTATGTGACTGGCGTGATACCTACCCGGTTCTCAGCCTCAGTAGCCGCCGTAACCGTTGTGGTTCGGTGGAAGATGCGGTGCGGAGGCCGGTCCCTGCGGGTACGGGGGCTGGTACTGCTGGGGAACAGGCGAATAGCCGGGCTGCGTGGGGGACGGACCTGCCGGTGCGTGAGAGGGAAGGCGGCCGGATGGGAAGTGGGCATAAGAGTGCTTGCCTGAAGCGACTGCTGCCCCAGCGCATCCAGGTACTTCTGCTCCCGGTTCTTCTTGAGTGTGTTGCTGACAAGGGCGATCACTGCTCCGGCAACAGCGATCACAATGAGTATCACGATCATGCTTGTCGTCGCATCCGACGACTGAGACGAGGACGTCGAGCTGGGGGCGGGCGTCGAACTGGATGAGGATGCCGAGCTGGATGCGGGTGTCGAGCTGGGCGAAGGTGTCGAGCTGGGCTGAGATGCCGCCTGGGCGGTGTCCTTGCCGCGGGCCTTGTGACCGTAGAAGGTGGAGAACGATACCTCGTTCTGTTGATCTCCCTCGATCTTTCCCCCTCCGGATTCCGTCACTTTACCGGGGAAGATGACTGTGAGAGAGAACGTGTCGGCGCTGCCATCCTTAGGTGCGGAGTCATCGTGGGTGTCGACGACGTACTCGTCTCCATCGTGACTCACGTAGTTGTTCCTGGATATGGGTGTCGTGAACGTGGCCTTGCAGGTCGGAGTCCCGTTGTCGTTGGTGAAAGTAATGTCGGGTGGGGTAGCGGCCTGTGAGAACGTCTCTTGGACGCAGTCCTCCTTCAGGTTCTTTTCTCTGGAGGCCGGTGACGTGATCGTGATAGTGGTCGTCAGCTCTTCGTCGGACTTGATGGCGATCTCAAAGTTGACTTTCTCCTGGCTCGAGAGCTGTGCAGGGGGCGTGGCGCCGGCGGGGGCTGCCACCACCGCCAGGAACAGCGAGGCAGCGAGACTGAGCGTCCCGATGAGACTCGTGACTGGGGTGTGCCTCAGAGTGAGGTAGCGCATGTACGGCCTTCGAATGGTGAGGGTGAGGTGACTGGAGAGCGGCGCAGAACGTCGTCGCTAGGCGTGGTGAAGAGCGTCGGGGTCGCTGTCGGAGCTCAGCCCCAGGTGGAGGAGGGGGGAGCCGGTGGATAGCTGGAAGGAGGCGGTACAGCCCCCGGAGGCATCGCGCTGCTCTGTCCGAATTGGTTGTAGCCCTGGGCGACGAAGCCGGAGGGGGACGGAGGTACGGCGCCGGGAGCCGGTATCTGCCCAGGGGCGTAGGGCTGCTGTGGTGCATACCCCGCGGTGGCGACCGCATAGGCCTGCTGCTGTGCCTTCTTCTTGCGGTTGAGGAACCAGAAGAGACCAGCGCCGATTGCTCCGACCAGCACGACCCCCACGATCACCCACATCCAGGGAAAGGCGGGCGCGTCCTTGCCGCTGACGCGATACCTACCAGGCTTGGTGAAGGTCACCGTGTTCCCGCTGACCTTGCCACCGTCTGCATCCGTGACCTCGCCAGGGAATGTCACGGAGAACTTGTAGTCAATGCCGTATGCGGAAGAGGAGGGAAATTGTCCCTTCTGAGTGTCGAGGGTGTACTCGTCGCCCTTGTGCTTGATGAATCCGTCAACCTCGGAGAGGCCGATCGACTTGCCGGTGAGGGTGCAGGTGGGCAGGCCGTTGCGCTCGGAGTACGAGGCTTTCAGGTCTTCAAACGGCCCTCCGGCGTCAGAAGGGTTGCAATTCTCCTTCATTCCCCGTTTGTCGGAGGAGGACTTGCTCTTGAGTTGTCCGATGACGGTCATGTCGTAGGTGTCGTCCTGGTTGATGACGACCCGTACGGACAACGATGACTCTGAATCGTCGCGCGCGGCGGAGGTGACGGCGTGACTTGGCGGGGTCAGGAGCGTCAGAGTCAAGAGAAGCGACAGAAGGACGAGCGCCCCCAGGGGGCGGTATCGAGGGGTGGTGGCGGCCATAGTCTCACCCTAGGTGGTCGGTGCTGATGGGCTCTCCGCATGGGGAATGATGACGCGAAGAAAGGTGTTGTGGCCCCGGGATCGTCAGATCTGAGGGCCACAACAACGGGAGGAGTAATGGGTCAGTAGGTGCCTTGGCCGGGAGCTCCGTAGCCGGGCTGCTGGCCGGGCTGCGCCTGAGGGGCACCGTAGCCCGCCTGCTCGCCGGGCGTGCCATAGCCGGGCTGAGCCTGGGGGGCACCGTAACCTGCCTGCTGTCCGGGCTGAGCCGGGAAGGCCTGGCTCGGGTCATATCCCTGGGCGGCGGTTCCGTAGGGCGTCTGGGGCTTGTTCTTCTTGCTGCGGAGAATGAAGAACGTGGCCGCTGCGCCGATCACCGCGAGGGCGACGACTCCGGTGAGGATCCAGACCCACATGGGGATGGATCCGTCCTTGCCCTTGACGGTGTGGCCCTCGAAATCGGTAAAGGTGACCTTGTTGCCCTTGACCTCGCCGCCGTCAGCCTCCGTAACCTTGCCGGGGAAGGTCACCGACTGAGTAACCTCAACGTCGACGGAGTCGGGTCCATCTCCGAAATCCGGGAGCTTGACGATGTACTCGCCGTTCTTGTGAGTTACCTCGTTAACTTTGTTGGAAATCTTCGAGGTTCCCTCCATCGTGCAGGTGCGGGTGTCCCCGTCCTCCTTGAAGGTGGCTTTCAGGTTGTCGAGATTGCTGGTGGAGCTGCCAGCCATGAAACTGTCTTTAGTGCAGGTGCTCTCCTGGAGGACCGGGTATTCCCCATTTTCAGACATCACGAACTTGACGGAGTATGTGTCATCCGATTTAACGACGATGTCCATCGACAGTGTGACGGTGGCGGAGTCGTCCTCGGCGGGGGCGGCGTGTCCCGGGGCACCGATCAGTGCGAGGGGCGCGGACAGGGCGAGCGCCGCAAGAGCCGTCAAGACGGACAGGGGCCTAGGGATGCGGTGGGCGATGGCAGGGTGTCATGCCCACACAGTAGCGGTTCAGATGCCAGGTTGTAACCGGATCGTCATGGGGTATCGTTCCCCGGCGGGTCTGTTACTGGAACTGCTGCGGCGGCGGCCAGGTGCCGTGCTGCTGGGGCGGCCAGGTGCCGTGCTGCTGGGGCGCCTGCGTGGGGAGGGCGGGTAGGAGCCGTTGGCGGTGCTGGAGGGGGAGTAGAGCGGTGACGGCTGTCCCGGGTGCTGCTGGTTCGGTTGAGGTGCAACTGATTGCCCGGGGTACTGCTGAGGAACCGGCTGAACGAGGTGGGATGACTGCGGTTCAGGACCCGGGACGGGGACGGCCTGCATGGCGGCACCCGGAGCGCCCTGCCCGCTTCGCTGACGACGTCGCACAACGACCGCCATCGCGATGAGCCCGATGACCACGAGCGAGCCGACGCCTTCGATGATCCACGGCAACACCTTGCTGGTCGTCGTTTCCGAGGCGGGACGGTCCTTGCCCTTGACGATCCGGCCCTTGAAGTCCGTGAAGGAGACGGTGTTCTTCTCCTCCCCCTCGACCTTTCCGCCTTGGCTCTGGGTCACCTCTCCGGGGAACGTGGCGGCATAGAACAGCTGCAGCTCCGGGGACGGCGTCTTGCGTCTGTCCATGCTGCTGGTGTCGATGGCGTACTCGTCGTTCTCGTGCCTGATCGTCCCGTTGGTCTCGGAAATCTTCCCCTTCTTCGTGATGGTGCAGACTCGTTTGTCCTTCCCGTCAACGAATGTCGTCTCAGCGTGGGAAAAGATGTTCGGTTCCACGAGGAAGTAGTCCAGCGTGCAGCTGTCCTTAGTGATGGGAGGAATCAGGCTGTAGTTCGTCTGATCGGTGATGACGAAGGACGCCTCAAAGGTGTCATCGCTCTTGACGGTGACTTTCATGTCGATGGTGATGATGAGCTTATTGTCCTCTCCAAGGAGCGGCACCGCGTGAGCAGGCGGGGAGGCCACGGCCATAGCGGCGATGAAAGCGAGAACGGCCAACGCAGCCAGTACGGCGTGGACTCTCCTGATAACAACGGCGCAGCTCATGGCGCCACCCTAGTCGTTGCCTCGGTTCCCCGGCGGCTGTTCGAACGGCAGCACTACTCACCCTGATACGGCGGATAGTACTGCCCGTTCTGACCTCCGCCGCCGGTGCGCTCCTGCGGCGGCCGGAAGTCGGCCTGACTGTGCCCTTCCTGGTAGGGCATCTGGGTGTAGCCCGGTCCGGGCGACTGGTACATCCCCTGCTGGGCCTCGTAGGTGCTGAAGACGCCTGCGCTTCCAGAGACCTGAGGTGGCGCGAAGGCGCTGGTGTCCTGGCCCGGGTCGGGGTAGGGGGCGTAGCCGTCGCGAAGGTTGGTGACGGGATAGGGGTAGGTCGAGCCCGGCACCGGCTGCAGGGGACCGGGGGGAGACTGATACGGGTCACCGACGTAGACCTCCGGGGGCATGGTGCTGGTCGCTGCGGCCCCCTGAAGGGCCTCGCCGTACGGCAGTGCCGGAGCCAGCTGCCGGGCGCGGCGGGTCCTCAGGAGGTACACCACGACCCCGGCAATGATGAGAGGACGACGGCGCCGCCCGTCGCGATCATCCACCACTGCAGATGGAACTGGCCGTCCCCGCCCTCGGCATGGAGATCCTCAGAGCTCTCCAGCACGTTGTCCCAGGTGACCTTGTTGTCGGCATTCCTCCCGTTGGACTTCGTCACCTCTTCGGGAAAGGTCACGGCTATCGAGATCTTCATTCCTGCCGAGGCGCCCGGAGAGGAGGGGAGGGAGTCGTCCTTGCCGAGCTTGCTCAGCGCCTCGGGGGACAGGTCGAAGACGTACTTCCCGTCCTGGTGCTTGATCGTCCAGATGTCGGTCTGCAAGTTATTGAGCGGAACCGACTTGGCTGTGACCTGGCATGCCGGCTGCCCGTTGTGGGACGTGAAGGTGTAGACCGCCTTGACTTCCTTGGGCAGAGGGTGGACTTCTCGAGCTTGTCCTGGGTGCAGCTCTCCCTACTGATGAGTGACAGCCCCGATGAGTCCCACATGACGTAGGTCAGGTCGGCGGTCTCGTTGTCGTGGATGACGAAGTCGTAGTGAGCCCCGCATCCGGACAGCAGCAGTGCGAGGCCGGTCAGTACCGCCGCGACCACGCGTCGCCTGACGGTGCGGGAGTTATGATTCATGCGTCGAGTCTAATTCGGTGCCGTGTCTACGTGGGACAGTCGGAGTGCTCAGTGCCGCCCCTGCGCTGCCTTGCGGGGTGTGTGACCTCTGCTGCGCCGTCGGAGGATGGCCGCAGCCAGGGCTCCGCCGAGTAGGGCCAGCCCCGCGGTCAGCCAGACACGGGAACGACTCCACCACGATACGCCCCGCGAGTCCTGGGCGTAGCCCGAGGCGCTCACGCCCTTGGCCACCGTGTCCGGATCGTCCCAGGTGACCGTGGTGCCCGAGACCTTCCCCCCGCCGGACTGTGTCACCGCGCCGGGAAAGGTGACGGAGACCTTGGTGTCGACGACGCCCTTGAAGGACGTGCTGGTCGGCTGGGCCCCGCCCGGGCTCTCCCGACGGCGCGGCAGGGGCCTGAGATGCGCTGCCCTGCGCACCTGCGGCCCCGTTGGCGTCCTGGGAGGGGTCGGAGGGGAAGGGCTGGATCGTCACCTTGTAGACCTCGCCGTCGCGCACGACGATCGTGTTCGCATCGGCCTGCGAGGCCTGGGGGACCTTGACGCCGCTGATGGTGACCTGGCAGCCGATTCCGTCGTCGCCGGTGATCGGGGTGGCCTTGACGGTGGTGCCGGCAGGCACGCCCAGGGCGGTGGGGTCGGAGTAGGTCGAGCAGTCGGGGGCCTTTCCCTTCGGGAAGACGGTTCCGGTCGTATCGCGCATCTCCAGGGCGACGTCGTAGCTGCCCTGAGAGCGGATGGTCATGTCCATATGAGCGGTGCAGGCCGACAGAGCCAGGCAGGCGGCGGTCGCCACGACGGCCGGTCGAAGCGCCCGGAGTGCCGGCGGGCGGGACAGAGTGCGCGACAAGAAGCTCGTGGAACGGGACGCGGAGGACGGCGCGACGGACATGCGGGCACGCTACACGCTCGCACTGGACCTTCACTGAGGGCGGAACGACGCCGTTTCAAAGGCGGCAAAAGCCGCCATCCTCCCGAATGTGGCCGATCACATGCCGGTCCGGCCGGGGAGAGAAGGCCGAGTTGGGACCTTCGGCGATGTGACCTGGGGCGCCCGGTGGGGGAGGATTGCTCTCGACCGAGCGAGTCGGCAACGGCGCGCTCACCGGATCAACATACCCAAGGAAGGGACTCGCATGACTGTGTCTGAGAAGGACGTCCGCGCCGCCGCGCCGGCTAACGCCCCTGAGGATGTCATCGAATTCGTCACGCGCATCGCCGAGCTGGCCAAGCCCGAGAACGTCTACTTCGCGGACGGTTCGCAGGAGGAGTGGGACCGCCTCACCACCGAGATGGTGGAGTCCGGCGTGTTCACGCGCCTCAACCCTGACAAGCGCCCCAACTCCTTCCTCGCGCGCTCCCTGCCCAGCGACGTCGCCCGTGTGGAGTCCAGGACCTTCATCTGCTCCGAGAAGGAGGAGGACGCCGGCCCGACCAACAACTGGTACGACCCGGCCGAGATGAAGAAGATCCTCCACGAGAAGTTCGACGGCGCCATGCGCGGCCGGACCCTCTACGTGATCCCCTTCTCCATGGGTCCGCTGGGCGGCCCCATCTCCCAGCTCGGCATCGAGCTGACCGACTCCCCCTACGTGGTGGTCAACATGCGGATCATGACCCGCATGGGTGCGGCCGCCATGGACCTCATCAACGAGGGCCGCCCCTGGGTCCCGGCCGTCCACTCCGTCGGCGCCCCGCTGGCCGAGCACGAGAAGGACACCACCTGGCCCTGCAACGACGAGAAGTACATCACCCACTTCCCGGAGACCAACGAGATCTGGTCCTTCGGCTCCGGCTACGGCGGCAACGCCCTGCTGGGCAAGAAGTGCTACGCGCTGCGCATCGCCTCGACCATGGCCCGCCGCGACGGCTGGATGGCCGAGCACATGCTCATCCTGCGCCTGACTGACGAGAAGAGCGGCAAGCAGTACCACGTCACCGCCGCCTTCCCGAGCGCCTGCGGCAAGACCAACCTCGCCATGCTCCAGCCCACCATCCCGGGCTACAAGGTCGAGACCGTCGGTGACGACATCGCCTGGATGCGCCCCGGCCCCGACGGCCGCCTGCGCGCCATCAACCCCGAGGCCGGCTTCTTCGGCGTCGCCCCCGGCACCTCCTACGACACCAACCCGATGGCCATGGACACCATGAAGGCCAACACCATCTTCACCAACGTCGCCCTGACCGACGACGGTGACGTGTGGTGGGAGGGCATCGACGCCCCGATGCCGGAGCACCTCATCGACTGGCAGGGCAACGACTTCACCCCGGCCGACGCCGCCGAGGGCAAGAAGGCCGCCCACCCCAACAGCCGCTTCACCACCCCGGCCTCGCAGTGCCCGATCATCTGCCCCGACTGGGAGGCCCCCGAGGGCGTGGCCATCGACGCCATCCTCTTCGGCGGTCGCCGCGCCACCAACGTGCCGCTGGTCGCCGAGCAGTACGAGAACGCCCACGGCGTGTTCATCGGCTCCGCCGTGGCCTCTGAGGTCACCGCCGCCGCCCTGGACGCCAAGGTCGGCTCCCTGCGCCACGACCCCATGGCCATGCTGCCCTTCTGCGGCTACCACATGGCCGACTACTGGTCGCACTGGCTGGAGATGCAGGAGAAGCTGGGCGACAAGTTCCCCAAGGTCTACCAGGTCAACTGGTTCCGCAAGGACGAGAACGGCAAGTTCATCTGGCCCGGCTACGGCGACAACTCCCGCGTGCTCGACTGGATCGTGCGCCGCGCCTCCGGCGAGGTCGAGGCCATCGACGGCGTCACCGGCCGCTACCCCAAGTTCGAGGACTTCAACCTCGAGGGCCTCGACCTGGGCGAGGAGGAGGGCCAAGATGTACGACATCGACCCCGAGGCCTGGGCCGCCGAGATGGACGACACCGAGGAGTACTACAAGCAGTTCGGTGACAAGCTGCCCGAGGCCATCAAGGAGCAGCTCGCGAAGTTCCGTGCGCGCATTGACGAGGCCAAGAAGGCCTGATCGCCACTGAGGTCCTTCCCTGAGGAGGGACTGAGACGGGGGCTCCGACCGGTTCGCCGGTCGGAGCCCCCGCTCGTTGTTGCTGTTGCGCCGTCGTCGCCGGCGCGATGGCCGTTGCGCGCCGTGTCGGCGTCGAGGACGCACCCTCAGGCTCGAGAGCTGAGCGCCGGGGCATGTTGACTGTCCTGTCGGCGACGATGCGCCGAAGGGAAGAGGCCTGGCGGGTCCTGGCAGGTCGCTGGTGTCCATGGTGCTGACATTAAAGGCGTACCGACGCCACACACCGGGAAGGAACCGCAGGATTTCAACGATCCCCGCTGGGCGCACCGACGTCGGGCCCGTTAATGTCAGCGCTGTGGACACCGGACCTCGCGGGAGTGAGTCCGGGGTTCTTGCGGCACGGTCCGGCGCCCCCGTCACAGGTCCGCCCCACCGACTCCTGCCCGCCGTCTGTGCGGAGGGCCGGGAGGCTATGACTCGACGCCAGTCCCGGTTTGAGTCTCGCCTCGAGTTGGCCTGTTCCACGAGGGTCGGGATCTTCTGGCCAAGGGGTGTGCGTACTGCACGAAGGCCCCACCTACCCGAAGTGCACCCCACCCTCGTCCAGTAGCACCCCGCCCTCGTGCAGTTCGTCCAGACGATGCCGGAAGCCACCACAGAGACCGGGCCGGTCCCTCCGACGGACCGAAGCAGCAGCTCTCCCACCCGGCAGACCCGCCCCACCGGTGTCTTTGAGATGTCATGACATCTGAAACTCTCAGAAGTCATGAGACAGCACATGAGCGCCAGGGGACAGTGCTCGATCCCTATGGTGTGTCCGCGTGAGGCGACGTCGCAGACGTCTGATGGGCGCCTGCTCCTGCGGCGCTCGGTGATGATCCGCTGCTGTGCTCTCCTGGTGCTCGTGGTGGGAGCGCCCGGCATGGTCCGCAAGGCTCTGCTGCTGATGAGCCCCTACATCACCGAGTATGAAGCCAATGACGCCATGATCGTGGTGAGCATAATCGGCATTCCGGTGGTCTGGGCGATCAACACCCTGCGGCGTCGGACGGTGCTGAGCAAGGACGGCATCGCCATGCGCCGCCTGCTGTTCACCGAGCGTCGTCCTTGGGAGTCGGTGGGCTCGAGGTTTTCGCTGTCGACGCTCAACCTGAATGACGGGCCGTCGTCGTACGGCGGATTCATTGAGCGGACCCGGATCACGATCGAGAACGGCGACGACGACGATGCCATCCGGCTTCCCGGGTGCGTCATCGGGATGACGTGGGGAAGCTCTGAGGACCGCGCCGCTGCGGCTGTGGGGGATCTGCAGTACTACGTCTACGCGCGGGGGTGGAGTGTTTCGGAGGACGCTGTCAGCGAGGACCCTCATCTCGTGGCGGCCCGTGGCCGGCACGGGGCGGAGAAGATGCTGCAGCGCAGTCGTCTGGTGTTCTGCACTCCGCTCTGGCGCAGAGTCAAGGAGCACCTGTGCAACGGTGGGCTCTTCCTCATCGGTATGGGGGTGCTGTTCCTGGTGATCGGTGGTCAGCAGCTGTTCTTCGAGACCAAGCCGCTCAGCGGATCGGATATGGCTTTCGCGGTGCTTTTCCTTCTGCTCGGGCCGGTGACCATGGCGTATCCGCTCTACAAGATCTACGAGTGCTTCCAGCGGGTCGTCGTGGACGAGCAGGGCATTCGCGTGGGAAGACGCTCGTGCGTCTGGCCGGAGTCCCGCTCCGGGCTGTTCGTCGCCGGGGACCGGATCTTCGTCGTCTACGGCAAGGGGAAGCACCTGGCCCTGGATGGCGCCGGTGTCACGTGGGGGAGCTTTCGGAGCCGGCAGGAGCAGCTGGTCGCCAGGTGTGAGGCGATCTGGCTCTGGGGGGTCGCCCACGGCGCCACCCGGGAGACCGGCCGTTACGTTCCCCTCGCCAATGAGGGCATGCAGGAGGAGCGCGAGACCCTCGAACGCGGGATTGGCTTAGCGGTTCCTCATCGGGGTCAGCCCGCTTGATTCTGTGCGGCCAGGGCCCGGTGGCGCCAGATCAGCAGGATGGTGGCAAGGATCCAGCAGATCGCCCCTGCGGCCAGGCCGGCGACGAGGGGCACCGCGAACTTGCCGAACGTGAGGGTGGGGCCTACGAGGATCGCTTCGGTGTCATCCAGGCCCTCGCATGAGACCCGGTAGTCTCCCGACTTGTCGGCTTTGAAGGTGAGAACCGAGTTGAAGTCGCCGTCGTTGTTGGAGATGGTCATCCCGCCGTTGGGGGAGGTGGGGACCTCCTTGCCGTCAGGGTCAACGACCGTGCAGTTGTTGGCGGCGGCGTTCGATACGTACAGGGCACGTTCGTCATTGCTGCTGAGGGTGACCTGCTGTCCGTTGGTGACGACATCACCACTGGTGGCGATGCTGGCGACGGTGATGACCGACCCGATGCCCCCAGATGGCCAGTCCCATCAATGGGCCGATGACGAACAGAATGATCGCCACGACCAGCTTTCCGACGTGGTTCTGGCGGGGGCGCTGCTGCCCGTAAGGAGGCACGGCCTGATACTGGGGCTGGTACGGGGGCTGATTCTGGGGAGCTGACATCGGTCCGTCTTCTGGGGGTGCTTGAACTGCCGTTGTAGCGTAGCAAGTCAGGTATTCGGTGACGCGACCTGTTTCGGAGCCTCAGCCGGCGGTTCCTTCGGTGAAGGAGACTCCGCGCTCTTCGGCAGCGCGGAGCAATCGCTTGTCGCGTGTCCATAGGCGGGCGCCGGGGGCCAGCGTGACGGAGCCGAGCAGGTGCGCATCGACTGGGCTGAGTCCCCGGCCCCACAGCGCATGGGCTGCGACCAGAGTCAGTAGCTCGTCATGTGAGAGGATCGGGAACTGGCGGAGGTGCGCCAAGTGCTTGAGAACGTCATCTCTGGCCCTGAGTGACCCCATCGCCAGCTCCTCCGCCACGAGTGGATGGGATCCGATCTCGTCCTCGTGCAGCAGGCTGACGAGTACTGGGTCCGAGTGGTGGAAGTGATCGATCCATACCGAGGTGTCGACAAGGATCACTGGCTGGCGCTCCGACGTCGTGGAGCGGCGCTCGCCGTCCGATCAGAGCCGCCGAGAGCCGCAAGGCGACGTGCGCTCTCTCCACTCTGACCAGGGTCTCCAGGCCGGCCCGCAGCAGCTCGGTGCGCTCAGTGATGCCTGTGAGCTCTTGCGCGTTGGCAATGAGGTCATCACTGAGTGTCACGGTGGTTCGCACGGTACCTCCTGCACCAGAATCATCATCAGGTGATGCAGATTCTAGTGTGGTTCAAATGTGATGGCCAGCCTTCGGTGTCGCGACCGGGACGACCAGACCCGCACGGTGCGCGCTTCCTGCTCACGACTTTCTGATCCTCACGCGATAGTCGGGCGGGGCCACTGGTGGTCCCGCCCGACTGCGTCCGGGAAGCGAGGGCGCTGGGAGAAATGTGAAAGGAGAAGGAAGCACCTCATGGCCGGACACGGCCCACGTTACTCCGCCTGCCGGCCCTCGGCGCCCCCCGCCCATGTCAGAGGTCGTGTCTGCAGCGTCCGCCGCGACCTCCGCGGGGCCCAGCAGCGCCAGGATCCGCTCGGTCTGCCACGGCAGGATCCCGCCCTCACCGAAGACCAGCTCGGCCTCATCGGGGTCCTCGACGACGTCGTCGGCCAGGAGCCCCAGCAGGTGCGCCAGCGGCATGCGCCGCCCCTCCAGCAGGTCGAGCAGGTGCGCCAGGACCCGGTTGCTGCTGCGATCCAGGTTCGCCACCTGGTGCTCTCCCACCCCCACGGGCAGGTCCCACCAGATGAGGCGGCGCTCAGCGAGGTCGATGACGAAGGGCGTCGCGTTGAACGTGGGGGAGACCAGGTCGAGGCGCTGCATGACGGTGGAGGCCTCGAAGACCTCGCCGCTCTGCGGATCCGCGCCGCGGGCCATCGCCCCCGCCCAGCACTCGGGCACCTCGCTGAGCTGGTGGTGGGAGAAGGAGTGGACCGTCATGACGACGTAGCGCCACCCCTGCCGCAGTGCCTCGGCCAGGGTGACGTCGATGAACTCGGCCGCCCCGTCGGGTGCTGAGGTGAGGTCGCCGGAGTGCACGGCCGCCGTCGAGCGCAGGTTGTAGTAGGCGATCTGCTCGGTGCTCGTAAAGTCCTCGGAGACAAAGAAGGCCGACAGGTCCAGATCCACCCGGGTATCCCTGTCCTCGGCGGCAGCAGGTCCGGCAGGCCCCGAGGCCTCGGCTGGGTTCTCGGGCAGGTCGCGCCAGTGCAGGAAGAAGCGGATCGTCTTACCCTCGGGCAGCGGCAGTCGGGTGCCGCGCCCCGCCGTGCGCAGGCCCGGTGAGGCCGAGCGCAGTCCCACCGGAGCCGTGTAGCCCTCGTACAGCCCCTGGTCGACGGCGATCCGCCCCAAGCGCTTCCGCTGCCGCAGGGCCTCCTCGACGGCGTGAACCACCGCCGCGTCGGCGGGTCCGGGGCGACGGGTGGAGGCGATGAGCGTCGTCTTGGTGCCCGTGGGCGCCTTGATGGCGACCACCCGCCAGGGCAGGGCCTCCGGTCCGGGGGAGGAGAAGTACTCCCACAGGCGCACCAGGACGGGCAGGGAGACTCGGGGGCGACTCCGCGAACTCGGCGACCACGCGCTCGCGGGCGGCGTCATCGGCGCACAGCCGCAGCAGGTGGTTGAGTCGGCGGGCGAAGACCCCCGGGGCGGGCGGACAGCAGACGAAGGGCGCCATCGACGTCGCGGCGCGCCAGGGCCTCCTCCAGGCGGGAGGTGAAACCCGCTTCGGCGTCCCCGAGGCGACCTGGTGCAGGAGCGCGGCGGCGCGCGGAAGCGACGCGCGTAGTCGCCGGGGCCGCAGGTGGCGGGACCAGCCGCTTCCACCGCTCGCAGCGCCGCGACATCTCCTCCACGCTGTCGCGGCTGTCCTGGACCTGCCCGACGGCGTCAAGCAGACCCAGCAGACGGCGCCGCTGCGCGCGGGAGAAGGAGGGGAACCGGCACGGCTCAGCCAGGGAGACGTCACCGCCCGCCAGGGCGACCGCCAGACGCAGCACGTCGGTGACGGTGCGGTAGGAGGCGGAGAAGTCCAGGTCGGGGAAGGTGACGGTGAGGACGGCGAGGTTCTCCTTGACCGCCACGTGCGGCGCCGCCTCGGGGCCGAAGTCGCGCAGGGCCGTCAGGTCTACGCGGTCCTGGGCGCTGAAGGGGGTCGCCTGGGCGACGAGGTCGGCCACGATCCGCTCCAGGTCCTGCGTCGTGGCCAGGCCCAGCTCGGTCAGGGCGCCGTCGTCTCCCGGCAGGGGCTCGCGGGGGCTGGGCCGGTAGTCCGGCAGGATCCGGACCCCGACGACGTCGCCCAGGTAGTGCAGGGCGGCGTTGACCAGCAGCGTGGCCTCGGAGGCGGTGCGCACCTGGACGGGGAAGTCGGGGTAGAAGGGCCGGTACTCGGCGGACGCGGAACCGGAACTGAGGCGGGCGGCGGCATTGACCAGTGCCCACGCCTGCTCGGGGTGGATGAGGGCCTCCCGGGCCGGGGCGGAGAGCCGGTAGCCCAGGGCGCGCAGCGCGGTCAGGGCCGTCTCGACGCCCGCGTCGGTGCCCCGCTGTGGCGTGGGCTCTGCCTCTTGCGGCGAGGCGGAGCGCGACGGCGCCGGTCCACCGGCGGAGGGTAGGACATAGACGGCCCCGAGCCGACGGATCGTCGCCGCGTTGAGCTCCGCGGTTGCCTCGGTGTCAGGGGTGCGGTCGGCTGCCGCACCGGGTCCCACCGCGAGCCACCTCCCGGCAGAGGACTGATCGACTTCCACCCGGGCCTCCTGATGCCGTGCTGTCCGAAGCCTGCGTGCTTGGGGAACAACCTGAGGGTACTCGGCTGCGATCCGGGTTTCCCAAGAATCGGCTCACGCCCGCCCCAGGGCACGCGGGGGCCCGCGATTCCGGGCCTCATGCGGCCTCCATCATC
>BNJU01004337.1_pt1 | contig 81375 bp, 96 predicted proteins | sample 8539281 | NCBI WGS metagenome assembly BNJU01 (sample SAMD00202456, study PRJDB9452) | human saliva metagenome | isolation source: human saliva | place: Japan | reverse complement strand
GGTCTCCGCGCTCTCGGCAGCATTGTGCCGGCTGCGGCGGGAAAGCAAAGAAGGCAGAGAGCAGCGCGGCGGGGAAGCAGCGAGGCGAAGACAGAAGTACGGCCGCAAGCGGTCAGAAGCTAAGGTTGTCACAACCATTTTCCCGGAGTACGACTGGGCAAAAGGCGAGTGCTCGGTGACAAGGCGGAGAATGCAGGGCTCACCCTGCTCTTAAAGGCGGCGTGGATCTGCAGCTTCCAGCCGAGCGCAGAGGATATCGCGAAGATCAGCGAGGCGGATCTCTTCATCTATGTGGGCGGAGAGTCCGACGAATGGGTTGACGATGCGCTCAAAGGGCGAAGAACAAGAACATGAGTCATCAACCTCATGGGCAAGTCCTCGGCGATAAGGCCAAGGAAGAGGAGATGAAGGAGGAGCATGCAGGAGAGCGAGCATGAGCACGAGCACTGGCCACGGAAAAGAAGTCTCGACCTTCGAGGGACAGCGAGGTTAAGGACAGAGGGTTTAAGTGACTGGAAGGGCGAGTGGCAGTCCGCTACCCGCTCGCAAGAGCGGTGCGCTCGACAGAGGCATTCAAGGAAAGGCCGAGAAGACCAGCAAGATGACAGCCGAGGAGTACAAAGGCTTACTATCTGAAGGGGTATGAGACGGATATCGCCAAGATTAACATTGACGGCGACACCATCAGCTTTACGGATGAGAGCGGCAGGAAGTGAAAATCGCTTATAAGTATCTCGGTACCTACATCCAGAACTGGTCCACAGGCACCAAAGGCTGCGATGTATCGCTTCGAGGCGGAGGATAAGAATTCCGGCGCGCCGATTTACGTTGAAATCAACGACCACACTGATTGAGCCGGCGGGCCGAAACGCTTCCACATCCGCTTTAGCAACGAGACTTTGACGCGATCAAGGATCCCGAGCTACTGGCCGACCTTCTATCCGGCTGCGATGACGGCAGAGGAAGTGAACGATGAGCTCGCAGGCCACGATCACCACGAGAGACCGAGTACGACGAGCACGTATGGCTCTCCCTGAAGAACGCAGAGCTCTATGTGAACAAGATTGCGGAGGATCTCTCCGCGCTCGATGCAACAAATACAGAGAACTACAAGAGAAGAACGAGAAGCTTACAATAAAGCAGCTCTCCGAGCTCGACACGAGTATGCGGATGTTATGAAACGCTGCGAATAAGTACCTGCTCTTCGGCGATCGCTTCCCGTTCCGCTATCTTGTGGATGACTACGGACTTGACTACGGCGCGGCGTTTGTGGGCTGCTCCGCGGACTACCGAGGCGAGCTTCGAGACCGTGCGTTTCCTTGCGGAAAAGGTGGATGAGAAGAAAGCGACAGCATCCTTGTGATTGAGAACTCCGATCAGAAGATTGCAAACACGATTCAGCAGAACACGCAGGAGAAGAATCAGAAGATTCTGGTTCTCGACTCCATACAGTCCGTGACCGAGAAGAACATTGCGGACGGCGAGGACCCTACCTCGGCGTGATGCAGAAGAACCTCGAGGTTCTGAAGCAGAGCGCTGAAGTAAAAGCGAAGGGACAATCGAAGCAGCTAAAAAGAGGCACGTACAGCTTGCATGTGCCTCTCTTCTAACTTTGTTTACGGCTCACTGACTTCGAACAGGAGGTCGCCGTAACTCAGGGAGAGCCAGAGGTCCTTGTCGACCACGGTCTCAAGCGAATCAGCGCTCTCGCGTAGCACCCGCATGTCCGCGACAATTTGGGTGTGATAGGCTGCGGCACGTGCCGCAGGGTCCTGAATCGAGGCGGCGAGGTCGGTATCGCTCTGCAATTTCTCATGGCTTCGCTTCATGTCGCTTAGAAGCTCGCTCGCGCGAGCATCAAATCTTCCTGCGTGCTCACATCGGCCGCAGGGCGAGGCGCTTTCACCTGATTCACGGAAGTTGCAAGCCGGGTCGCATAGTGAATCGCCGCAGGAATCAGCTGTTTTGCCGGAAATATTGATCATGGCGCGCGCCTCAATGTTAATGCGCTATCGCAGTTCTCGCAGGCGACAATGCTGCGGCTCTTTAACTCGGTCTCGGGTAAATGCCGAAGGCCGAAAAAGAGTTCACGGCCTTTTTGCTCGTGAAGGCAGGGAATCGCGTCGATCGAGTTTTAAGTTCGGGAAGGCCGCGCCGCTCTTTCCTGTACCCATTCCTCAGGGTAGCCGTTTCCGTTGAAGACAATGCGCTGATGCGCAGTAAAGAGCTCGCGTATCGGGTCCTGCGCGGCAGCTTTGACGAAAGCGGCTGTCTCAAAGCCGATCGGCCGCGGGCGGAACTGTTCTGCAAGTATCGTATTCAGGACAATGTTGGCGCTTGCAATGCTGTCGCCGGGCCGACCATGCGGAACTCAAATTTATTGCCGGTGAAGGCGAAGGGCGAGTGCGATTTCGGTCGGTCACATCGGCATCAGAGATTCGGGAGCGTGTTTACATGGGTCTCCAGGCTCTTTCCGGGAAATCGAGGCTGCTCGCGCTGCCGATCTCAATGATCTGCGCGACAATGTCCTCGAGCTGGGTGCCGAGAAAACAGGAGATGATGGCGGGCGGCGCCTCGTCTGCGCCGAGGCGGTGGTCGTGCCGACATTCGCCGCAGAGAACCGCAGCAAATCGCGTGGGTGTCCACGGCCGCAAGTACGCAGGGCAGAGTCAGAAGAAAGAGTTGATTCTCGTGCGGGCGCTTGCCGGGATTCAGGAGATTTAAAGCCGGTATCGGTCGCGACCGACCAGTTGTTGTGCTTGCCGGAGCCGTTGACGCCGGCAAAAGGGACTCTCGTGCAGGAGACATTCGAGCCCGTGACGCCCCGCCTGCTTCTGGAGTATCTCCATGGTCAGCTGATTGTGATCCACGGCGGATTCGCCTCTTCAAAGATGAGAACCAGCTCATGTTGTCCCGGCGCGACCTCGTTGTGTTCGGTCTTTGCGCTGACCCCGAGCTTCCAGAGTTCAGGTCCATCGCGCATAAAGGCGGCGATGCGGCGGCGCAGTACGCCAAGTAGTGGTCATCGAGCTCCTGCCCTTTGCGGGCATGCTGCCGAAGAGTGCGACCGGTGTAGATTAAGTCCTTGCGCTTTAAATACTTCTCGCGGTCTATGATGAAAATATTCCTGCTCGGCACCGACCGAGGTTTGACCAACGAGCATCATTCACGCCGAAGAGTTTTAAAAATGCGCATGGCCTCGCGGTTTAAAGGCTTCCATGGAGCGGAGCAGAGGCGTCTTCTGATCGAGCGCCTCGCCCGCGTAGGCGCAAAAATGCGGTCGGGATACAGAGGGTCACACAATCTCCTTCTTTTCGGAGAAAAGGCGGGGCTGGTGCAGTCCCAAACGGTGTAGCCGCGTGCCTCAAAGGTTGCGCGAGGCCGCCGGACAGGGAAGGAGGAGGCATCGGTTTCGCTGCGCAGAATTCTTTCGGAGAATTCGAGCAGGCGCGGCCCTCGGAATCTACCCGGAGAAAGCTGTCGTGTTTTCGGCGGCGACACCGGAAGCAGCTGGAACCAATGCGTGTAGTGGGTCGCCCCGTTTTCGACAGCCCAGGCTTTCATGGCCTGAGCAACCGCATCTGCGGTGTCGCGTTCAGTTCACTAGCCTTCGGTCATGCTCTTTTTGACGCGCCGATGAGACAGCGTTCGGAAGGCGTTCCGCATCACGCAATCGCTGAATACATTTTTCACCGAAAAAGTTCTGCGATATTGATTGTTCACGCTTTTTCTTCGCATGAGCTCCTCCTTTGATTCTAGCTGTTGCTGTCGTCATTCTGTTTGAAAGGACTGTATCCTGGCGAAATGGGCTGTAAACGGAGGCAGGGGAATTTTGTTGATTGTCATGCAAATGAACATGTATATTAATGCATCTTGTGCAGATTTCAGCGGAACTCGTAGCGGAGTTGTAAGCGGTTTCCTGTCCGCTCTGCGGTCGCAAACGCGCCGTTAATCCAGCGGAAGGGCGGGCGGCAGGTGGCCGAAGTCCGCATCCATGATGATGGGGACGCGGTACTGCTAGAGCGGTGAAGCACGGCGGCGTACTGGTCAAGACCGAAGGCGGCTCGTCAAAAGTGCAAGGGCGCCCGATTAAAGCCGCCGACGCGGGAGAACCAGCCGCAGTGCGCGAGCCGCCAGAGGACGCTCCATGTCAAAAACATTGAGGTCCTAGGGACTCAAAGAACCAAAGTATGGGTTCGTCCGGATAGCGACTAAAAATTCTTCCACGCGGTCAAAGGAGGTTCCCGCGATACCTCCCAGGATATCGAGACAGCCGCCGAGTAAGCGCCCGCGGAGCGTGGGCGGAAGCGGTCTCCGCAGTTCTCCCGCGGCGTCTGGCTGAAAGCAGCGCAGCTTGGTTTCGCGGTCCAAGTTGATGAGGGAGCAGAGGGTGTTCTTCGTCGCGGGCCTCACGCTACTGCCAGCAGGGCATAGTTTTTCAAATTCCGAGCGCTTACCGGTGAGGTAAGTCGAAGGCATCGAGACGCCGGGTGCCAGGGCTCCATGCCGAAGGCAGGGGCCATGGGGCCGTAGACTGGACAGCCGTGTCGCTGGAAGGGTCGGCAGGAGGAAGTTCAGATTCGTGTTGTCCGAGAGCCCGCGAACCACTTGGGCGGCGCGGTCGCAATCGCGAAAATCCACCTCGTCAAAATGGTGCACATGAGTTCACCGCCGCCGAGGAAATCAGGATGTCGGTGTCATTTCTCGTAAAAAGTCGTGACTTCGGCCGCACGGAGGCTTCCGGCGTATTGCTGATGCCGACGCCTTCTTGCACAAGGCATTGGGACCCGCTCACGCAGCGGTAGCCGAGGCTTCGAAATGCTTGCAAGCATTCAGAAAAAGCGCTGCGGTAGGGTTCCGTGGCAGCGCCGAAGGAGCAATAAAACCGATGCTTCCGTTGTCGGGTAAAAAAATGGGGGTAGCGCATGGGGCCTCCCTAAAGCAAAGTGAATTTCGGGAATCAATCGTTATCGTTTAAACTCTATTATGCCATCGAAGTCGCTTTTCTTAACAAGGGGTGCAGGGGTAAAATAGGATGAGAAAGCATGAGAAGGAGTATGAGACAGTATAAAACGGGAGGAATGGCTGTGAGCTGGAGCGACATGCGGCATAAAGCTGAAAGTGAATGTTGGCGGTATCTCTGCGCGGGCATATTCAATATTATGCGACGAGTTACAGTAAGGTCCCGATCACGAGGGACGCGCGGCGATACGCTGACGGTAAGGAGATCATTGCGGGCTGCTATTACAACAACTGGCTGAAAGCCGAGCTCTTTCCGCGGGATGCGCGCTACGAGCAGCGGATGAAAGAGGAGATGGCTTTTACGGATGACACTGCGGTGCAGCTCGGGGTCTTTGATCAGCGGAGCTTTTACGAGGCCTTTTCAATCTTTGACAATCAGAGCATTGAAGAGCCTATCAAGCGAAAATATGCTGGTCCGCATTTTCGCGATTCTGGACCGCAGGGTAGGAAAACGGAGACTTGAAAAAATAAGGCGGGAAATCGACGGGGAAGAAAAAACGTTTTGCGAATTTTTTGCGATACGGGCAGCTGCGGAGGGACTGCGCGCGGAGAGAGGGAGGAATGAAGAGAGATGAAACGGGTCGCGGGACTTCGCTGCCGCTTTACCTGGCCTTGCTCGGGCTGCTCTTTCTCGCGCTGTGGCGCGGTGTGATTCCGGCGGGTATGCCGGGCGGCCTGTTTTTACTCTTGGTGCTCGGTGAGGGCTTAAACGAACTCGGAAAAAATGTGCCGATTGTGAGGGACTTATTTCGGCGGCTCCGTGGTCTGCGTGCTCGGCGGTGCGGCGCTCTCTGCGCTCGGGCTCTTTCCCGCGGGCAGTATGGGCTTACTCGATCGCTTTGTTCAGCAAGAGGGCTTCTTGATTTTTTACATTGCGGCGCTGATTACGGGAAGTCTCTTTCAAATCGACCGGCGGCTCTTGTTTCAGGGCCTCGCTCCGCATTTTGCCGACAGCCCTCTTGAGGGGTCGCGGCGGGCACGGCAGTGGTCGTGTTGCTCGAGGCTTTGCAGGGGCTTCCGTCCTGCGGAGAGCCTGCTCTATATCGCGATTCCCATGACTTCGGCGGCATGACCGCAGGGCGCAGTGCCGCTCTCTGGGATTTATGCCGAGGCGACCGGAATTCCGGCGGGCGAAATTCTGACACGGATTGCGCCGGCTACGGTGCTCGAAACATTGTGTCCATCCTCTTCAGGGGCGCTCTCGGTGCAGCTTTCGCAGAAGGTTTCCGAAGATCAGCGGCGGCGGTCAACTGCTCCGCGGCGAGGGCGGCCGAAGCCGGTTTCGCCTTCCCGTATCGACTTTTGGAAAACTGCTCGCGGGGCTTGTGCTCTCGCTCGCTTTCTACATGGGCAGGGGCCTTATTGCATGGTTTTATCCGGCAATTCCCGCCTATGCGAGGCATGATACTTTGCATCATGGCGGCAAAGGGCTTTTCTGTCCTGCCGACGGAGATGGAAGAGGCCGCCGCGGTCTGGGGGCGGTTGTGATACGCGCCTTTTACGGCGGCAGCCCTCACGGGGAATCGGCATTGTGCTTCTGGATTTAGACCGACTCGCGGCGGTACTGACGCTTCCGTATCTCCTGACCGTTGTGCTCGGTGTGCTCGCAATTACCCTGACCGCGGGTTTTGTCGGCAGCAGGCTCATGGGCTTTTATCCCCTCGAGGCTTCGATTGCGGCGGGCATGTGTACGACCAACATGGGCGGTTCCGGCAATGTGGCCGTACTCTCTGCGGCGGACCGCATGGCGCTCCTGCCCTTTGCGCAAATTGTGACCCGGAGCATAGGTGCGCTTATGCTGACGCTCGGCGGCATTTTGGTGGGACTGCTTACGGGCTGACGGTGCATTGCTTGCAAAAACTATATCAGCGATGCTATAACTGACATCAGTCGCAAAAATACGGTTATGAAAGAGGTTTATATTTTGAGCATTAAGCAGAAAATTAATACGGCAATCGGCAGTGTAGGAGCGTTTCTCGGTGTGTTTGTTTTCGTCGCCTATATTCCGCAAATCCTTGCGAATTTGCACGGCGTCAAGGGACAGCCGTATCAGCCGCTCTTTGCGGCGGTTTCATGCTTAATCTGGGTGCTCTACGGGTTTACCAAAGAGCCGAAGCGAGATGTGATTTTGATGATTCCGAATTCGGTCGGTGTTGTTTTTGGGTCTGAGCAGCTTTCCTGACCTCGCTCTGATGATTGGCGGGCTGGATTGTCGCAAACCTGAAGATATGCTATGATAAAAGATAGCGCTAATCATAACGCGGAGTTCTCGTTCGGAGGACTCCGCGTTTTCATCTATGAGAGAGGGGAGAAGGTCATGAAAATCGATCCGCGGGCACTGACGGAAGACGGTTATTTAAAGGATCAGGGATTATCTCAAAAATTTTCCCTACGGTCGCTATCCGACTTCGTTTAACGGTTGCGGTTGGGTTGCGATTTTCAATGCCGAGCACGCAATCGGACAGGGCATTGCGGCAGAGGCTGTCTATGAGGTGATGCGGAAGATGCTCCCCTATGACGGGACGCAGGGCACGCCGTTTCCGACCATGGTGCGCTACTATGCGGGCGAAAATATCCCGGTGGCGCGCATTTACGGGAGCGGCGAAACCTTGATTCGGGCGGTGCGAGTACGGCGCACCGCGCGGCATCCTCCGCTATATGGAGGGCAGAGAGCCGCACTACATTGCCTTTGTACGGGTCGATGCCGAAGCGCCCGCGCGCTATCGCTTTTTAACGCGGCGGACGGCAAAGAAGATTTTGTCGAGACCATGGAATATTTTCGGTCGGAACACATACGCGGGCGGCGTATCGTGAGATTGCTGCTGCCGGGGGAGGAGAGAAACGATGCACGAGCGCGTGGCAAAAAAACCATATTGTCGACGCAAAATGGTCTGAACATTTACCGAGGCGGCGTGTGCGGTATCCTGTCCTGCGATGCAAAGCTGGCATCGAGCCGCTTTCAGGGAGTCGGACGGGGAGCTTGAAGCAAAAATCAATGCACCCGATCTCCTCGAGGTGACGCTTCGGCGAAAACAGAGCCGCTGTATGATTATGGTGGGTTCCGCGAGCGAGCCCTACCCGAAAAGAAGAAGAGGTGCTCCTATGCGCCGTTCCTCGAAGTGATAGATCGCTTCGAGTTCGGTGTCTCGCTGAGAACCAAGTCGATACGCTTGCTTCGAGATCTGGATGTGCTAAGAGCATCCAGAGAAAAAAACGCGCTGCGTGGTCGAGGTCATGCTGACCACGGCGGATGAGACTCTTTCCGCACGGCAGAACCCGCGGAGAGCACGGTCGCGGGCAGCGGCAGCTGCTAAAGGCGCTTCGTGATGCCGGGATTCCGACTGTCGTTACACTGGGACCGGTGTTGCCGTATTTGACCGACAGCCTTGAAAACCTGCAGGCGCTACTCGCGGATTGTGTGGACGCTAAGGTCTACGGCGTCCTTCTGAACGGCTTTGGGGTAACGCTCCGCGCCGGTGCTTCGGCCTACTTTTTCTCCTGTCTCCGGGAGCTTTCGCCGGAGCTGCCGGAAGCTTACGAAGCGCTTTTGCCGCCCGGGAAAGCAGGCAAGACCGCAAGTTTTCTCTCGCCGAATGCAGAGGCGCTCGCGGAATTTTTCGAGACGAGTACGGCGGCCTGCGGTCTCGTCACGGATCCGGAGGATTTGTTTGCGTTCCGCCATGCGTTTCAAGACAGACGCGGCGGGCAACAGCTCTCGCTCTTCGATCTTTACGATCTCTGAGGCGGTTTAAATTTCCCAGCCGCCCGAGAGGGTCAGAATGTTTCCGGTGAGATAGGCGGGGGCTGCGGCAATTTGGCGGACGAGCGAAGCAACTTCTTCCGCCTGCCCGCATGCGTCCCGCAGGGGATCTCTTCTTCAGTACGACCCGCTCTTCTTCCGAGCCAGGCATTCATATCGGTATCGATTGCGCCGGGCGCGATGCATTGACTTGGATGTTCGAGGGGCCAGCTCCTTGGCGAGCGCCTTCGTGAAGGCGTTGACCCCGCCCTTGGCCGCGGGTAGGCAACCTCGCAGGAGGCGCCGCGGCTGCCCAGACCGAGGAGATAAAAAAATGGGTTTTGCCGCCGCCCCGCAGGGCATGCGCGGTATCGCGAGGCGGGAGAGGTAGAAAGCAGGAACTTAAATCGGTGCGCAACATTTCGTCCCAGTCTTCGGGACTCATGTCTTGGAGGAGACCGAGCCGAGAGATGCCGGCATTTGCGACGAGGGCTTAAGGCTACCCGGGGCATGCATCAGTGCGGTGAAACTATCCTCGCAGGCAGCGCTGTCGCCGATGTCCGCGCAGCGAGTCTCGACCAGGGCACCGAGGCTCCGGCAGCGAAGCGCCGTGTCTTCAGTTTTTCGGCCTCCTTTCTGGCAAGCAGAAATAAGTCATAGCCGGCCTCCGCAGGGCAATTGCGGTCGCACGGCCTATGCCGCAGGAAGCGCCGGTCACGAGGGCAAGAGGTCTATGCGTTTCGGCTTCCGTTGTTGGATTCATATGCGTATCCGTCAGGGGTGAATTCCTGTCATGGGGATGAGCTCCTTTTCTTTTTCGCTACCAGTGTAGCACGCCGCGGGGCTTGCGCCAATTCCTAGCACTGTGCTGAGACTATAAGGGCGCAAAAGGTGCGTCCTTTTTGGAGAAAGTGAGGCAGTATGAGTCGCATTTATGACATGATTATCATAGGTTCGGGACCGGCCGGTCTTGCCGCTGCGGTCTACGGACAGAAAGCCAAGTTGGATTTACTAGTCATCGAAAAAGCAGATGATCAGCGGCGGTCAGATTCTCAATACGACCGAGGTCGATAACTACCAGGGTCTCCCGGGCATAGGCGGTTTTGAACTCGGGCAAAAGTTCCGTGAGCACGCGGAGAAGCTCGGCGCTCCCTTTGTGACCGATGAGGTGACGGAAGTGCGCTTAAATGAGGACGGCACCAAGACCGTGGTCGGCAGCGAAGAGGTTATACCGCAAAGACCCTTGTGATTGCGAGCGGTGCGGAGCACTCCTGCTCGGCGTGCCGGGCGAGAAGGAGCTGACCGGCAGCGGTGTCTCCTACTGCGCAACCTGCGACGGCAATTTCTACCGGAACAAGGTCACGGCCGTGGTCGGCGGCGGCGATGTGGCGCTCGGCGATGCCCTCTATCTCGCGAGACTCTGTCAGAAAAGTATACCTGATTCATCGCCGTGACAGCTTCCGCGGCGCAAAGATACTGGAGGATAAGGTCAGAGCGACGGAAAACATCGAGCTGGTGCTCGACTCGACGGTCGAAGAGATTCGTGGCGAAGGACAGTTAAAGTCCATCCTCGTGAAGAACAAAAAAAGAGCGGCGCGGAGAGCGAACTTGCAATCGACGGTCTCTTCATTGCGGTCGGCATTGTTCCCGAGTCGAAAAATTTCCCCTTCCTTGCGACGGATGAGAGGGGGTATGTGCTCGGCGATGAGAGTTGCGAGACCAATGTGCCCGGCGTCTATGCGGCGGGTGATGTGCGGAAAGAAGCAGCTCCGCCAGGTGATCACCGCGGTGGCGGACGGCGCGAATGCCGTGGAGAGCGCAGTGCGCTATCTGACCGAACAATGAGGGAGAAGCTGATGCGGGCGCTTAGGCGCCTACTGGTTCTGCTCCCGGTACTCTTTCTTCTGGCGGGCTGCGCGGCTGGGGCGGCTCGAGAGCCAGGCCGAGAGTCAATCCGAAGCGACGGAAGTTGTGACGGAAGCTAAGCATACGCAAAGGAAAATCCGGAAAGCAGCGCCGCGAAATCTAGAAGAAACAGAAGAAGTCCAAAAATCCAAGAAGTCCGAAAAGTCCGACAAGCGGCAGAGCGAGGGCGCGGCGCCAACAGCGTCAGAGGCGCGCACCGAAACGGAGACAAGTGAAGTACCTGAGAGCACAGTAGCCGAAGAGACGCGCGCCGCAAGAAGAGCGCTTCCGCGCCGCGAGGCGGAGCGCGGTAGCGAGGCGGGGAGCGGCATCCGCGAGGACGGCAGCTATACCTCCCGCGATGAGGTCGCGCTCTACCTTCACACCTACGGTAAGCTTCCGAAGAACTTTATCTCGAAGCAGGACGCCGAAGAACAGGGCTTCCGCTTTCGGAGAAAGCGATTTCGGCGAGGCCTTTCCCGGCATGAGTGTCGGCGGCTCCCGCTTCGGCAATTACGAGGACAGCTTCCCGAGAAGTCCGGACGGCGCTACTACGGTGCGACATCGACTATCAGGGGCGGACGGCGCAATGCAAAGCGCATTGTCTATTCAAACGACAGGGCTGATTTTTATACCGACGATCACTACAAGAGTTTCACGCAGCTCTACTGAGGAGGATCATGCGAGATACCAAGTGGATGGTTTACAGCAAGCGGGCCGATTTCAGGGCGATTTCGGCCCGCTTTTCCGTGTCGCCCATGCTCGCGCGGATTTTAATTAACCGAGACATTGCCGAGGATGAGATCGAGACCTATTTGAACGGGAAACTTGATGCGATTCCGAGCGGCGCCTGCTGCCGGATATGGAGAAAAGAGTGTCGAAAATTCTGGCGGAAAAAAATTACGAGCGCATAAGTTAATACGCATCATCGGAGACTACGACATCGACGGTGTCTGCTCGACCTACATTCTGCTAAAGGGTATGCGGGCACTCGGTGCAAATGCGGATTATGACATTCCGGACCGCATTGCGGACGGCTGCAGCAAACCTGCGTCTTGTGGAGCGGGCGGCGGCCGAGGGTGTGGATACCATTGTGACCTGCGACAACGGCATTGCGGCGCGGAACGAAGTCGCAGCTGCCGTTGAACAGGGAGCTCACGGTCATTGTGACCGACCACCACGAGTCGCGCACGGCGAAAACGGAGAGGAACTGCTTCCGCCCGCCCACGCGGTCATAGATCCGAAGCGCGAGGGGTCCGAATACCCGTTTTCTTCGATCTGCGGGGCGGTGGTCGCCTGGAAGCTGATTGAGGAACTCTACCTGCACTTCGGTAAGCCCAAAGAGGACGCAAGCGTGCTGCTGCCCTTTGCGGCGATTGCGACGGTCGGCGATGTGATGCCGCTCGAAAGAGAACCGCATCATCGTGCGAGAAGGGCTGAAAAGCAATCGGCAGCTGCGAGAATCTGGGGCTTCGAAAGCTGATTGCGCGCTGCGAGTTAAACCAGCGGCGCTTTCTACCTATCACATCGGCTTTGTGATAGGGGCCTTGTAAACGCGGGCGGCCGTCTGGAGAGCGCAAAGCTCGGCCTCTCGATGCTTTTGGAAGAAGATGAAACGCGGGCCGAAGAGGCTGCGGAGCGCCTGAAGGCGCTGAACGATCAGAGAAAGCAGATGACGGAAAACGGCATACGCGCGGCCTCGGAGGAGATCGACGCGCTGCCCGAACTCCCGAAAGTATTGGTGGTCTATCTAAAAGGATTGTCACGAGTCGGTGGCCAGCATCATTGCGGGGCGGCTCAAGGGAAAGTACTACCGCCCGAGCTTTGTGCTGACGGACAGTCAGGAAGCCGGATTTTTAAAGGGCTCGGGGCGAAGCATTGAGGGCTATCATATGTTTCATGCGCTCGAGGAAGTTTCTCCCCTCCTCAGCAAATTCGGCGGGCACCCCATGGCGGCGGGGCTCACGCTTCCGGAGACCGAATTAACGAGCTTCCGGGAGCAACTCAATCGAAAACGCCGAACTCAGCGAAGCGCAGCTCATAGAGACCCAGTGGATTGACATTGCGCTTCCCTTTGCCTATGCGAACGAGGATTTGATTGCGGAGCTCTCGCGCATGGAGCCCTTCGGACAGGGCAATGTGCGCCCCTGCTTCGGGCAGAGGCATGTGGAGATACGAAGCGCCAGAGTGCTCGGAAAGAACCGGAATGTCGTGAAATTAAGTCTCCGGGACGAAGCCGGAACGGTGAGAGAGGCAATTGCCTTCACCGACGGCGACGCCTTCCTTGCGGAGATGGCGGAAAGCAAGTATTTCGCTGTCCTCTATTTTCCGGAACTGAACGAATATCTCGGCAGAACAAAGCTTTGCAACTTGTGTTGAAAGCATGGAAATTTGAGCGCTGAACTGTTATAGTAAGGCTGAATTTTTTTCGCGTTGGAGGAAAAAGCAATGAAGACAGTGGCGGATTATGTGCGCACCATTCCGGATTTTCCGGGCCCGGCGTCATGTTTCGGGATATCACGACGATTTTGCAGGACGCGGAGGGGCTGCACCTGCGGTCGACGGTCTTCGCGAGGCACTGAAGGGTGTCGATTACGATGTCGTCGTGGGACCGGAATCCCGCGGTTTTATTTTCGGTGTTCCGCTCGCCTATGCGGAGTATAAGCCCTTTGTTCCGATTCGGAAGGCGGGCAAGCTCCCGGCGGAGACCATTTCCGAGACCTATGAGCTGGAGTACGGCCATGCGACCATCGAGATCCATAAGGATGCGATCAAACCGGGACAGCGCGTCGTGATTGTCGACGACCTGATCGCGACCGGCGGCACGACGGAGGCCATGATGCAGCAATCGAAAAGCTCGGCGGCGTGGTCGAAAAGGTTTTGGTTGTGATTGAGTTAAAGGGACTGCACGGCAGAGATAAGCTGGAGGGCTATCCGGTCTTTGCGCTGGTGAGCTACGAGGAAAGTAAAAGAAGAGCGCTGTCCGCTTGGGCAGCGCTTTTCTCAAAGCGGAAAGTCCGTTAAGAAGGGGCTGAAAGAAGGTCTTAAGAAAAGAAAAGATATGAAAGCTTGTATACACATCTATACGGGGGACGGCAAGGGAAAGACAAGCGCTGCCATGGGGCTTGCGCTTCGCATGGCGGGACACGGAAGCGCGTGCTGCTCGCCCAGTTCTTAAGGACGGGAGTTCGGGCGAGCTTGCCGCCCTCGAACGTGCCCGAACTGCACTGCCTCCGCATGGAGGAGCACTTCAGCTTTTTGGACCCTCAGCGAGGCGGAGCGAGAAAAAGAAAAAGGCAGCCGTGCGGCGCTATTTCACGGAAATCTTGGAAGCGGTCAAGCGGGAAAAAGCCGGCACTCCTGATTCTCGATGAGAGCATAGCGGCCTATCGTCTGGGGCTTATTCCGCGGGAGGCCTTCCTTAACTTCTTGGACCATAGGCCCGAGGGCCTGGAGCTCGTGCTGACCGGGCGGGATGCGCCGGAGGAACTTCTGAATCGCGCCGACTATGTCTCGGAACTAATCAAGCGGAAGCACCCGCTGACGAGGGGCTTCCCGCGCGGGAAAGAGTGGAGTTTTGAGAGCGAGGCGCGAAAAAGCGCTTGCACCCTATGCGGCCTTTGAGGACGGAAAGCGTCTTCGCGCGGGTTTTACGACCGGGAGCGCGGCCGCGGCTGCGGCTTCCGCTGCGGCGACCCTGCTTTTCGGGCGAGCGCTGCGAGGCGGTTTTGCTTTGCACGCCGGTCGGCGCCCTGCTCCCGATTCCGATTGAATGCGCGGAGCTGCGCGGCGAAAAACGGTGTGAGAACCGCGCTTGCGGCGGTGCGAAAGGACGCGGGTGATGATCCCGATGTGACGGACGGGCTTCTTTTTACGCGAGCGTCCGCACGGAGAGAGCAGAGCCGCAGGAAAACAGCGAGAGCAGCAAAGCACTTTTGCGCAGGCGGGAACGGAGAAAGGTTCGGCGGCGGATGCTTCGGCGCTTCGGTGGAACTCTGCGGCGGCCCTGGCGTGGGCCGGGTGACCAAGCCGGGGCTCGAACAGCCGGTCGGTGAAGCGGCCATTAACCGCGTGCCGCGGAATATGATTGCGGAGGCGGTGCGGGCCGCATACCGAGAAAGCGCTTCCGCGCCGCTTGCCCCCGGAGAGCGCGTCGTTGTGACCGTCTCCTGCCCGGAGGGAGAGAAGGCCCAAAAAGACCTTTAACCCGAAGCTCGGCATAGTAGGGCGGGCTCTCGATACTCGGGACCGAGGGCATAGTGCGCCCCATGAGTCGGCGCGCTCTCATCGAGACCATCGTGACGGATGTCAAATTCCATTTGACGGAGCAGGGACTGCCTGCTCGCCGTGCCCGGGAGTTACAGGGCTTCATTTCCTGGAAGATCACTTTGGACTCGGTGCGGCGGATCCCGTGGTCATGAGTAATTTTGTCGGCGAAACCCTGGATGCCGCGGTACAGTACAGGGCAAAAGGGCGTGCTGCTCGCGGGGCATCTCAGGGAAGTTTGTAAAAGCTCGCGGGCGGTATTATGAATACACATTCCCGCGAGGGCGGACTGCCGCCTGGAACTACTCGCAATCCACGCCTTTCAGGCGGGCGCGCCGCGTGAGCTCGTTACGGCGGTCTTAAAGGCCGGGCTCACAACAGAGGCTGTGCGGCTCTTAAAAGAGGCGGGCTATCTCAAGGCGACTTCCGAGAGCCTGCTTAGCGCAATGGAGCGCGCGGCAGAGAGCCGCGTGCGGGGAAAACAAATCGGTATTTTGGTATATACCCTGGAGGACGGTGTACTCGCGGAGAGTCGAAACGCGCGGGATTTGATGCGCCGCAGCATAGGGAGGGAGAAAAATGAGTGAGCAAAAAGTCCTGTTGTTCGGCGGAACCACCGAGGGGCGGAACTGGCAGCCTGGCTTCGGGGAGAGCGATATTCCGGTGCTCAGCCATGTCGCGACCGAATACGGGAGAGCCTTACTGCGAGAGGAGGCGCTTCCGGCCGAGTCCGGCAGACTCAATGAACCGGAAATGCGGGAGCTCTTGGAATCGGGTGCTTTTTCAGTGGTTGTCGATGCAACCCACCCCTTTGCGACCGAGGTTTCCGGAAACATTCGGGAGGCAGCGAAAGAGGCGGGGGTTTTCTACTGCCGTGTGCTGCGCGCGGCGGCCGAGGAGAGCGAGGAAGTGCGGCTAGCCGAGGCGAGACTGATCGCGCGGGGACTCTTTTTCGGTCTTTGCAAGTCAGCGCGAGGCGGCGGCATGCTAGCGGGAACGGAGGGAACGGTCTTTCTTTCGACCGGCAGCAAGGGCTCTCGGTCTATGATGCGCTCCGCAGGAGCGCTCGCAGTTCGCATTTTGCCGGGCGAAGAGGCGCTTCAAAAAGGCTGTCGAGGCGAGGCTTCCGCTCGCCAATATTGTGGCGATGCAGGGGCCCTTCTCGACCGCGCTGAATGAGGCGCTCTTACAGCGTTTTGACGCGCGTTACGTAGTCAGCAAGAAGTCAGGGGCAGCCCGGCGGTTATCTTGAAAAACTGCTGGCCTGCGAGGCGGCTCGGTGTCGCTTTTTCTCGCGATACGGCGGCCTGCGGAAGGGGCGGTTATTCCATGGAGGAAGCAAAGGCACTGCTTCGGCAGCGCTTCGGCGGAGGAGAGACCAAAAAAAGAAATTGCTATCGTCGGCATAGGGGCCGGGGCGAGCGGGGCTTTTAACCGCGGAGGCGCGGGAGGCCATAGTAAACGCCGAGCTCTTAATCGGGGCAAGCCGCATGAAGGACTTTGCGCTCGAACTCTTTCGGGCGGCCGGTCGCCGGGCACCGGCCTGCGCGGATAGCTACCGGCCGTCCGAGATTGCCGCGCTTGCGGAGCAGGAGTCAGGCGAAGCGCATTTCGGTGTTGACCAGCGGGGACACAAGTTTCTTTTCGCTGACCCGTCAGCTTACGAAAAGCCCTTGCCGCGGGAGGCACTGCCGAAGCCCGTGCTCTACCCGGTATTTCTTCGCTCGCCTTCTTTGCGGCAAAGCTCGGCTTCTCGACCGAGGGCTTCCGAGTCTGCGCCTCCACGGGCGAAAAGCAGGCCTTGCTCCCGGTTATATTAAAAGCAAAGAAGGGCCTTCGTGATTCTGGAGGGGCTTCGCAACTTGACGAACTCCGGGAACTCGCGGCAGCCTCGGCCGCTTCGGCGCGGGGATGCGTGCTTTTCGTTCGGCGCAAATTTAGCGCTCCCGGATGAGCGCATCTTTTCGGCGACTGCGAAGGACTTTGCGGAAGAGGCGCTCGCGGCGGAATTTGCGGCGCTCCGCCGCATGTGCTGCTTTGCCTCTACCTTGCGCTGCCGGATACGTCCGCGGCGCGTCCCTGAAACCCCGGCATTCCGGATGCGTGCTTTCTCCGCGAAGACGCCGCTCACCAAGCGGCAGATACGCGCAGCGGCAATCAGTCTGCTCGGCGTACGGGAGGATGCTGTCTGCTGGGACATCAGGGAGCGGCACGGGCGGTATGACCGCCGAGCTCGCCATGGCGGCACCCGCGGGAGGTCTTAGCCGTAGAGGTGCGATGAGGCGGCCTTTGCGCTCACGGGACAAAATATAAGGCGCTTTGCGCTCTCGCAAATAAAGCAGTGCTTCGGCCGTGCGCCGAAGTCCTCGCGGACCTTCGAAGCCGGACTGCGTCTTTGATGGGCGGCAGCACCGGGGAGATGGCGGCAATCTTTACGGCTGTTTTTGCGAAGAATCCCGCGGCGCTCGTGGTCGCGACCGCCGTGAGTCTTGAGACCATCGCAGAGCTCTCGGCGCTTTGCGCAGCAGTATGAGCGCGCGGGCTGCCATGTCGAGTGCCTGCAACTCAGCGCGGCCGAGACCAAGAAGCTGGGGCGCTATCATCTCTTGTTCGGACAGAACCCGACCATGCTCTTTTTGATCGAAGGAGGTGCGGCATGCAAAAAAACTGATGGTAGCGGCGCTCTCCTCGGGTGCTGGAAAAAAACAAGTGTCAGCATGGGACTCGCGGCTCTCTTTCGGCAGGCCGGAAAGAGCGTACAGGTCTATAAGACAGGGGCCGGACTACGTGACCCTCAGTTCTACGCACCCATTACCGGCAGGCGCTGCATCAATTTAGATCCCTATTTTTCTTAGTGAAAGCGAGGCTTATCGAGACCTTTTCGCGCTATCAAAGCGAGGCGGATATTCTCCTTGTCGAGGCCGCGATGGGGCTGACGGACGGTATTGCGGGGCAGGGGGACAGGGCTTCTGCGCTCAAGTGGCGCGAACGCTCTCCCTGCCGATACTACTCCTGGTGGCAAGAGGTTCGGAAGAAGAGGCGGCGGAAAAAAATAGTGGCGCTTACGGCAGAGGGACCGCGCGCGCATTCGGGGCCTCGTCTTAAACAGAAGGAGGGCAAGGGGTGGCAGAACCCGGGACAGAGCTGCCGTGCGAACTTGCCGGCGTCCCGGTACTCAGGGCGCATCCGGCGCTCGGCGCGCAGACCTTAAAGAGTCGTCACCTGGGGCTTGTTGTGCCGCTCGAAGCGGAGGAGATACTGGGCTTTGCGCGGCGCATGGCGGCGGCCCTGAAAAGAGTCCTTGCCGGATGACTTTTTCGGCGGCGGGCGGCGGAAACGCCCTTCCGTGTCGGCATAGCGCGGGATGAGGCTTTTTCTTTCTTCTACGAAGAAAAATCTTCGCGTTCTGCGGGAGCTCGGCTGTGAACCTGTCTTTTTCAGTCCCTTAAGAGGCGGGCGCTTCCGGCGAGGCTTATCCGGGCTCTGGCTTCCGGCGGCTACCCGGAACTTTACGCGGAGGCCCTTGAAAGCCAAACTTCTCTTCTCGAGGACATACGGGACGCGGTGCAGGGCGGGCTTCCGACCGTTGCGGAGTGCAGCGGCTTTATGTTCCTGCTGGAGAGTCTCGAGGATGTGAACGGGATTACACATGAGATGGTCGGCGCCCTTCCGGACGGGCCTTCCGCACCGAGAAACTGCAGCGCTCGGTTATATCGAAATCACCGCGAAGAAGATACGCTGCTTCTAAAAAGCGGGGAGAGCCTGCGCGGGCACGAATTTCACTACTGGGATGCGAGCGAGAACGGCGAGCTGCCTTGCGACCAAGGCAAACGGCAGCAAGTCCTGGGACTGCGTGCGGGGAGCGCGACCCTCTTTGCGGGCTACCCGCACATTTATCTCGCAAACGAGGTAGGGCAGCGGGCCGCCGTGCGCTTTGCGGCGGCCTGCCGCGCCTTTCAGCAGGCCCGCAGGGCGGCAAGATGCTAGTGCTCTATGCGGGCGGCAGCGCAGGCGGAAAAATCGGAGGCAGCGGAAGCGGCGGCCGTGCGCGCAGCTAAGGCGGCGGGAACTCCGCTCATCTACCTTGCGACCATGGAGCGCGGCGGCAGGGAAGCGGAAGCGCGGATTAAAAAGCACCGCGCGCAGCGCGCGGAGAAGGGCTTCCGAACCATAGAATGTCCGCGCGCGGTGCACGAACTCACGCTGCCCGCGGACGCTGTGGTTCTCTTGGAGGATCTCGGAAATTTCGTCGGGAACGAGCTCTTTTCGCCGGAGGCGGCCGCGCTCTCCGAAGCAGATGTACTGCGGGCACTCAACGAGAGCCTGCTATCCCTCGAGGCAAAGTGCGGGCAACTTATCTTGGTCGGCGCCCTGCTCGCAGAGGAGCCGCGATATGCGGATCCCGACACCGAGCGCTATGTGCGCATCTTTTCCGCGCTTCAGAATGCGCTCGCCGCGCGCGCGGAAGCCGTGTATCTCGCGGAACTCGGCACCCTGCGCTGCATCAAACGGAAGGAGAATGTATGAAGTATCTCCGCGCTTTTTGCATTGCCGCGGCCATGTATTCGCGGCTTCCGGTGCCGAATGTGCGCTGGGACGAGGAGAGCAAGGCAGCGGTACTCCTGTTTTTTCCGCTGCTCGGCGTCATTGAGGCGGGACTCATCTACGCGGCGGCGATTTTCATGCTGCGCATTTCGGTAGCTGCGCCGCTCGCGGCCCTTTGTCTCACGGCCTTGCCCCTCCTCTTTACCGGCGGCATTCACTTTGACGGCTTTTTGGACACGGCGGATGCACTGGGCTCCTGGAAGGGAAAAAGAAGAAAGCTCGCCATTTTAAAAAGATGTGCATGCGGGTTCCGCAGCGGTCTTACAGGGGCGGACTCATGTTGCTCGGCGGCTTTGCGGCCTGACACCCTCTTCGAGACGGGACGGCTTCCCAGTATCTGCCCCAACTTTTGCCGATCTTCCTCATGAGCCGCGCGCTCAGCGCACTCTCCATCTATCTGCTCCCGAACGCGCGGGGGCCGGAACAGTTTATGACTTTACCTCGTCGCGCGCCAGGCGAACAGGGCAGCTCCTCTCGAGCCTCTATTTGATACTTGCCGCGGCAGCTCTTTTTCAGCACGGGTTCTCTGTTTACAGGCGCTTGCATTTTCGCTGCCGTGCTGCTCGCGGCGGTATATAGCGGCGCTCGCGCAGCCCTCTCCTTCAGCGGCATGACGGGGAGACCTCGCGGGCTTTCTCTTAACGAACTGCAGGCGGCCGGCCTCATCGCCGCCGCGCTTGCATTCGCATTTAAAGACCGTATAATCTAAGATTATTATATAAAATAAGAAGCAGTCAAAAAGTCCGCTCAAGGCGAGGCAAATTCAACGCTTGTCCGACCACGGGCGAAGCTGAGAAAGGGGACCGGACAGTATGGAAGAGAACCAGAGAATTGGAGAAAGCCGGCAGAATTTACAGACCCGGATGTACTCTGTGAGGAGCTGATCGCAACCATTGAGCGCTATCATCCCTCCGACGACACTGCGCTCATTCACCGCGCCTATATGACCGCGAAGAACGCACATATGGACCAGAAGCGGAAGTCCGGCGAGCCCTACATCATCCACCCGCTCTGCGTCGCGATTATTCTCGCGGATTTGGAGCTCGACAAAGAGAGCATCATCGCGGGTCTTTTTGCACGATGTCGTCGAGGACACGATACTCACGAAGGAGCAGATTGCGCGCGTCTTCGGGGACGATGTGGCCCTTCTGGTGGACAGCGTTACCAAGCTCACAAACCTCACCTGGACCAGGACAGACTTGATATTCAGGCCGAAAAACCTTCGCAGAATGTTTCTTGCCATGTCCCAGGACATACGAGTCATTTTGATTAAGCTTGCGGACCGCCTCCACAACATGCGCACCCTGCAGCGCATGAAGCCGGAAAAAGCAGCGCGAAAAGGCGAAGGAAACCCTGGAAATCTATGCGCCGCTCTGAGACCGCCTCGGTATCAGCCGCGTCAAGGTGGAACTCGACGATTTGGCGCTCCGTTATCTGGAGCCGAAGGCGTATCCACGAGATGAAGAAAAAAATCGCGGAGATGAGTCAAAGCAAGGAGCGCGTCATCGAGGTCTGGTTGAAAAAAAGTACAGCACCTCATGCAGACCGCGAGCAGATTCCGAGCAGTGTGATCGGGCGGCAGCACATCTTCTCGATTTACAAGAAGATGGTGAGTCAGAACAAGAGCTTTGACGAGATTTTACGATATCTTCGCGGTGCGCGTGCTTGTGCAGGATTTAAAGGACTGCTATGCCGCGCTCGGCGCCCTGCATGTGAATTTCACACCGCTCTCGGAACGCTGAGGACTATATCGCGCGTCCCAAGCCGAACCGCTACCAGTCCCTGCACGACCCTCATAGACCGCGGCGGCACCCTCTTTGAAGTGCAGATTCGCACCTATGAGATGGATAAGGTCGCAGAATACGGTATCGCCGCGCACTGGAAGTACAAGGAGAAGGCGAAGGGCGAGAATCCCACGGTGACAGGCGGCGAGGCGGAGAAGATGCGCTGGCTCCGCCAGATTCTCGAGTGGCAGCGGGAGATGCCGGACAGCAAGGAGTTTCTCTCGGGTGTCCGAAACGAGTTGAACCCGTTTACGGACATGGTCTATGCCTTTACGCCGAACGGCGATGTCAAAACCCTGCCGGCCGGCTCCACGCCGATTGACTTTGCCTATTCCATTCACTCCGCGGTCGGAAACTGCATGGTGGGCGCACGTGTCAATGCGCGCATGGTGCCGTTAAACTATGTGATACAAAACGGAGACCGCGTCGAAATTCTGACTTCGCAGAACTCGCGCGGACCGAGCCGCGACTGGCTCAAAGCAGGCAAAAGAGTTCTCAGGCGCGAAATAAAATCAATCAGTGGTTTAAGACCGAGCTCAAAGAAGAGAACATTGTGCGGGGCAAGGAATTGCTCGCCGCCTATGCGAAGAGCCGCGGACAGGATTGGGGCGAGTTAAACCGCCCGGAGTACCAGGAAAAGGTGCTGCGCCGCTATTCCATGCATGACTGGGACGCGGTGCTTGCGACCGTGGGCCACGGCGGCATCAAAGAGGCCAGGTCGTAAACCGCATGATCGAGGAGCGAAACGGGCGCTCGCCAAGCAGATTTCGGATGAGACCGTGCTCGCAAACCTCGAGGAGAACAACAAGGAGAGCCAGATTGCGACGCTCCGCAGATCCGGAAACGGCATCGTCGTGAAAGGCATCCACGACCTCGCGGTTCACTTTTCTCGTTGCTGCGCGCCGGTTCCGGGCGATGAAATTGTAGGCTTCGTGACGCGCGGCCGCGGCATTACCATACACCGCACGGACTGCATCAACATTCTGTCCCTGCCCGAAATCGAGAGGGCCCGTCTCATCACGGCCGAATGGCGGGTGCCGGAGGGAGGAGAATCACTATATTGCGACCATACGCGTGGTTGCGCACAACCACCGGTCTACTGGTTGACATAAGCCGTGTCTTTACCGAGCGCGGTCTGGATGTGAAGGCCTTCAACACGAGAACCTCGAAGCAGGGACATTGCGACGATGGACGTGACCTTCGAGATCGGCTCCGCGGAGGAGATTCGTTCTCTGCAGGATAAACTTCGGCAGTGCGATGGCGTCATTGACATTGAGAGGAGCTGAGCCATGGACGAGACAAACTTTCCGTTCTTTGCATGACACTGGGTATGGTGGAGACCAACTGTTACCTGGTTTGGAACAAAGAGAGCAAGGAGGCCCTCTTGATCGATCCGGCCGATTCCGCGCTGCAGATCGAGAAGGTGATACGCGAGCGGGAGCTCACGCTGAAGGCCCTTCTTCTGACGCACGGTCACTTTGACCACGTGCTCGCGGCCGATGCGCTGCGTGAGGCCTTTCATGTGCCGCTCTGCGCGGCTGCCCCAGGCGGAGACCCAAACGATCCCGACTTAAACGGCGACGCGCGTTTCATGCGGAGCGGACTCCGCTAAAAGCCGGACCGCCTGTTCACGGACGGCGAGAAGGTAGAGATACTCGGCACCGAGATGCAGGGTAATTTTTCACACCGGGACACACGCGCGGCTCCTGCTGTTACTATTTTTCCGGCGGAGCAAGTTCTCTTCTCTGGCGACACGCTCTTTCAGGGTTCCTTCGGCCGGGTGGATTTGCCGGGCGGAGACCTGCCGAGCTTAAAGAAATCACTGGACAGGCTCTTTGCGCTCCCGGAGGATACGCTGGTGCTCCCGGGACATATGGGCGAGACCAGCATAGGCGAAGAGCGGAAGAGTAACTCGATTTTCTATTACTGAGACAGGATAAAACAGATGATATCCTTACAATTACAGGACGTCCCTTTGAACAGGGATGTCCGGGAACTTTCATGGCGTTTTTCCGGGACAGAGCTTCAGTCATGTGCCGGAACAAGACGCCATGATTTCTTTATCATGGAGGCCTGCGCGGAGGAGGCGCCGCGCCGCGCTCGGCAGCTATCGAGCCGAACTGCGGACGGCAGAGGGAGGCGTTTCGCTTTGAGAGCGCTTGGATGGAAGAGCGCATCGAGCAAGAACGAATTGAAGCGTGCGCTCTACCGCGCGCTCTCCGCGCTCACGGGAAAAGAACTTCCCTGGGGCACGCTGACCGGCATACGCCCCGCAAAAGCTTGCGCTCACGGGACTGCAAGCAGGGGAAGTCGGCGGATGAAATCGGGCCGAATTCAAACGCGATTTCTTTTTGAGTGACGCAAGGAACGAGCTCTGTGTGAGGACCGCTGAAAATGAGCTCCGCGCGATTCGCGGGCTCGACTTTTCGACGGGCTACAGTCTCTACATCGGCATTCCCTTCTGTCCGACGACCTGCCTCTACTGCTCCTTCCCCTCCTATCCGATCGGAAGTAAAGAAGAGCACGGCCTACCTCGCGGCCTTAAAGAAGAAATACGGCTGGTCGCGAACTTGATGGCGGAAAAAAAGCGCCTCGACGCAATCTATGTGGGCGGCGGGACGCCAGCCAGTTTAAGTGCCGCGGAACTCGAAGAACTGCTCGGCTTTGTGAGAGGACTCTTTGACCTCTCGGCGCTTCGGGAGTTTACGGTCGAGGCCGGACGCCCGGACAGCATAAGCCGCGAGAAGCTGATGGTCCTAAGGGAACAGGGAGTGGATCGCATCAGCATCAACCCCCAGACCCTAAAACAGGGGACCCTCGACCTAATCGGGCGCTTTCACACGGTAGAACAGTTCGTTGAGAGCTTTCGGCTCGCGAGAGAGCTCGGCTTTGACAACATCAACACCGACCTCATCATGGGGCTTCCGAACGAGAGCGAGGGCGGATGTGCGGCGCACCATGGAGGGCATACGCGCGCTTTCGCCGGACGATGTGACCATACACAGTCTCGCTTTGAAGCGGGCGGCGCGCCTCAACACGAAGCGCGAGGACTATGCGGATGTGAGCTACGGCGACGCGAACCGCATGGTGGAGCTCGCCTCTTCCTATTGCGAAGAGATGGGGCTCTCGCCCTACTACCTCTACCGCCAGAAAAAAATATGGCGGGCAACTTAGAGAATGTGGGCTGGTGCAAAAGAGGCAGGAAGGGCTCTACAACATTCTCATCATGGAAGAACTCAGAGACCATTATAGGCTGCGGCGCGGGGCACAACGACGCGGGTGATGCACGGCGCCGGGCAGTACGATCGCCTTGAGAATGTCAAGGATCCCGGACTCTATGTGGAACGTCTTGAGGAGATGCTCGCAAAAAGGGCGTGCCCTCGGCGGAGATAGTGCTAAGATAAAGAGATAGAGACGATAGGGAGAAGCGCCAATCGGAGAGAAGGAGGGTAAGGCGATGAGTTTAAAAAGCAGCCGGTCACAGGAATGAAGGACATTCTGCCGGACGAGATGACCTTGCAGGGATTATTTAATCGGTGTCATTAAGGAGACCTACCGCAGCTTTGGTTTCACCCCCATGGAGACCCCCTGCGTGGAGCACATTGAGAATTTGACGAGCAAGCAGGGCGGCGACAACGAGAAGCTGATTTTCAAAATTTTAAAGCGCGGCGAGAAGCTCCGCCTCTCGGAGGCGGCGGGCGAGGAAGATCTCTGCGACAGCGGTCTTCGCTACGATCTGACGCTTCCGCTGACCCGTTATTATGCGAACAATGCGGCAAAGCTGCCGAGCCCCTTTAAGGCGCTGCAGTGCGGCTCGGTCTGGAGAGCGGACCGCCCGCAGAAGGGCAGATATCGCCAGTTCACCCAGTGCGACATCGATATCCTGGGTGAGGAGAGCAATCTCGCCGAAATCGAGCTGATCCTCGCAATCGCGAAGACCTTAAAGAAGCTGGTTCCGACCAACGACTTTCTGGTCCGCGTGAACGACAGAAAGATACTGCGTGCCATGGTGGCTTTTGCGGGCTTCCCGGCGGGACAGGAAGACAGCGTTCTGATTACGCTCGACAAGATGGATAAGATCGGCACGGAAGGTGTCCGCGCGGAGCTCATTGAGAACGGCGCGAGCGAGTCCTCCGCAGAGAAGTACCTGGGTCTCCTTGCGAACCTCGGGAACGATGCGGCGGCGGTGCGCGGACTCGGCGAGACCCTCGGCGACTTCCTCGAGGCGGGCACCGCGGAGGGACTTGCGGAGATCATGGAAGCCGTTGAGAGCGTGAGCGGCGGTGCGGTCAAGGTACAGTTTGACCCGACCTTGGTTCGCGGCATGGGCTATTATACGGGCTCTATCTTCGAGGTTTCGATGGAAGGCTTCGGCGGTTCGGTTGCGGGCGGCGGACGCTACGACAAGATGGTCGGCAAGTTCACGGGTACGGATGTCCCGGCCTGCGGCTTCTCGATCGGTTTTGAGCGCATCATCGCAATCCTCATGGATCAGCAGTACGTGATTCCCTCGCAGAAGGAGAAGGTCGCGATTCTGCTCGATAAGAAGCTCAGTGCAGCGCGGCGAGGCGAGGCGCTGCTCGAAGCGGAGCGCGAGCGTGAGGCCGGCAAGGATGTGCTGGTCACCAAGATGGCAAGAACAAGAAATTCCAGCGAGACCAGCTCTCGCTAGCGAGACTATCTGGATTTCCGGGATTATTTTGAGGGCATAAGAGGGAGATACAGTATGTCGGAGTCAATGAGAGGCTTGAAGAGAACACATCGCTGCGGCGAAGTGGTGGGAGCGGAGCTCGGCAGTGAAGTCACGGTCATGGGATGGGTGCAGCGCAGCCGCAATAAGGGCGGCGTCGTGTTCACCGATCTTCGCGACCGCAGCGGTCTGCTCCAGCTCATTTTTGAGGAGGAGGACTGCGGAGAAGAGGTGTTCCGCAAGGCGCAGAGCTTAAAGAGCGAGTACTGCATTGCGGTCGAGGGACGGCTGAGCGCCGTTCGGACCCGAACCCGAAGCTCCCGACCGGTGAGCTCGAGGTGCGGGCAAAGACACTCCGCATATTCTCGGAGTCCGAGACCCCGCCCTTCCCGATCGAGGAGAACACGAAGACGCGCGAGGAGCTTCGCTTAAAGTACCGCTTCCTCGATCTTCGCCGTCCGGATTTGCAGGCGAGAATCATGTTGCGCTCCAGGATTGCGGCGGAGATTCGCCGCTTCATGACGGGCGAGGGCTTCGCGAGATTGAGACCCCGACCCTGATTAAGTCGACGCCCGAGGGCGCGCGCGACTATCTGGTGCCGAGCCGTGTCCACCCGGGCAGCATGTACGCGCTGCCGCAGTCGCCCCAGCTCTTAAAGCAACTGCTCATGTGCTCCGGTTACGACCGCTACTTCCAGCTGGCGCGCTGCTACCGCGATGAGGACCTGCGTGCGGACCGTCAGCCGGAGTTCACCCAGGTCGATATGGAGCTCTCCTTTGTGAATGCGGACGATGTGCTCGCGGTCAATGAGAAGCTCCTGCACAGTTTGTTTAAAGAAGTGCTCGGTGTCGAGGTGCAGCTTCCCATTCAGCGCATGACCTGGAGAGAGGCAATGGAGCGCTACGGCTCCGACAAGCCGGATCTCCGCTTCGGCATGGAACTCACGGATGTCTCGTCGGTCGTCAAGGACTGCGAGTTTGCGGTCTTTGCGGGCGCACTTGCGGCGGGCGGCGGCGTGCGCGGCATACGTGTGGAAGGCCAGGGCCATATGCCGCGAAAGAAGATCGACGCGCTCGTCGAATTTGCCAAGGGCTACGGCGCGAAGGGTCTCGCCTATGTCGCGATTCAGGAGGACGGAAGCCTTAAGTCCTCGTTTGCGAAGTTCATGAAGGACGAGGAGATGCAGGCGCTCGTTGCGGCCATGGGCGGCAAGAACGGCGACCTCCTGCTCTTTGCGGCGGATAAGAACAAGACGGTCTTTGACGTGCTCGGCGCGCTCCGCGTGGAGCTTGCGCGTCAGCTGGAACTTCTCGACAAGAACGAGTTCCGCTTTGTCTGGATTACGGAATTCCCGCTCCTTGAGTGGTCGGAGGAAGAGGCGCGCTTCAAGGCGATGCACCACCCCCTTCACGATGCCCATGGAAGAGGATTGGGATAAGATTGACAGCGATCCGGGTGCGGTTCGCGCCGAGGCCTATGACATTGTCTTAAACGGCAATGAGATCGGCGGCGGTTCGGTCCGTATTCACCGCTCGGATGTGCAGGAGAAGATGTTCGAGGTTCTGGGTCTCACGAGAGAGGTCGCGGAGGAGCGCTTCGGCTTCCTGCTCGATGCCTTCCGCTACGGCGTGCCGCCGCACGCGGGTCTCGCCTACGGCCTTGACCGTCTTGCGATGCTCATGGCGGGGGCGGACACGATACGCGACGTCATTGCCTTCCCGAAGGTCAAGGACGCCTCGGATCTCATGATGAACGCACCGGATATTGTTGAGGAGAAGCAGCTGGAGGAGCTCTCTCTCTGCTTCCGGGAGAATCAGGCGTGAACAACGAAACGATTAAGATTTTGATTGCGGACGATGAGGCGCGCATGCGCGCCCTCGTCCGCGATTATCTGCGGGTCAAGGGCTATCAGGTTCTGGAGGCGGAGAACGGCGCGGAGGCGCTTTCGGTCTTCGAGCGGGAGCCCGACATTGCCCTCGTGCTTTTGGATGTCATGATGCCGGAACTGGACGGCTTCGAGACCTTGAAGGAACTGCGCCGCATTTCGGAGGTGCCGGTGCTCATGCTGACCGCGCGCAGCGAGGAGAGGGATGAGCTTCGCGGCTTTTCGCTCGGTGCGGACGAATACATCGCAAAGCCCTTCAGCCCGAAGGTACTCATGGCGCGCGTGGAGGCTGTTTTAAAGCGCACCGCGGCGAATCCGGAGGGCGTTGTGCTGGAGATTGCCGGTATACGGCTCGACGAGCGCGCCCACGAAGTCAGCGTGGACGGAAAGAACATAGACTTAAGCTTTAAGGAATTCGAATTGCTCCGCTACTTCCTCGAAAATAAGGGGATCGCACTCTCGCGGGAAAAGATTCTGAACCATGTCTGGAATTACGACTACTTCGGCGATGCGCGCACCATTGACACGCATGTGAAGAAACTCAGGGCCAAGATGGGAGAGAAGGGCGCGTATATCCGCACCATCTGGGGCATGGGCTATAAATTCGAGCCGGAGGAGGCGTGAAACACTCGATACGCCTGCGCTTTACGGCGCTGATTTTTCTGGTGCTCGCGCTGCTCATGGCGGGCCTGCTCCTAATGAACAGCTTCGGCCTGGAGCGCTTTTACCGCAGGCAGAAGGTGAGAGATTTGGAGTACGCCTACCGGGAACTCGATGCGCTCGCCATGGCGAAGGGCGCAGCGTCCACGGAGGTAGAGGACTTACTCCGCTCCTACAGCAGTCGCTATAACATCATGGTGGCAATCGTGGATTCGGCGAATTCAAAGCTCTTACAGAGCAGCGAGAACGGGAAGAGCCGACTCTACAAGCGGGTGCAGCGCTATCTCTTCCAACAGGGAGAAGACAGCAAGACTGTGGTGCTGAAGCGAAGCGAGAACTACACCATTGTGCAGGCTTACGACGAGGGCAGCCAGAGTGCGAATATAGACTGTTTCGCCTATCTCTCGGACAACCAGACCCTGCTGCTCATGACCACGCCGGTTGCGAATCTCAAGGAGAGTGTGCGGCTCGCAAACCGCTTTCTCTTCTATGTGGGTGCGCTGACCCTCTTGTTCGGAGTCTTTTTGGTCTGGGGCATGACCTCCCGCATTACGGGTCCCATACGATCGCTCGCGGCCCTCTCCGAAAAACTGGGACACATGGATTTTTCGGAGCGCTACCGCGGACAGAACGAGGATGAAATCGGCGTGCTCGGCAAAAACATGAACAGCATGGCGGAACAGCTGGAGCGGGCCATACTGGACTTAAAGGAAGCGAACCGAAAGTTGCGCGACGACCTTGCGCGCAAGGAAGAGATAGATGAGATGCGGCGGGAGTTTATCGCGAATGTCTCGCATGAGCTGAAAACCCCGATTGCCCTGATACAGGGCTATGCGGAGGGACTCGCGGACGGGCTCTGCGAGGAGAAAGAGATGCGGGAACAGTATCTCGGCGTGATACTCGACGAGACGGAGCGCATGAACAAGCTGGTGCGCCAGTTGCTCACGCTCTCGCAGCTGGAATCCGAGCATCCGGACCTGAATCTCGAGGTGTTTGATCTCCGGGAGAGCGCCGAGGCGTGCTCGGAAAAACGCAGGTACTAGCCGAGGAGAGCGGGGCGAAGAGTTCGCTGCTCGCGCCGAAGGAAGCTCTCTTGGTGCGCGCGGATGCCTTTCGCATCGACGAAGTACTCATGAACTACGTGAGCAATGCGTATCATCATGTGAGCGAGGGCGGTGAGGTTATCTTGCGCCTCCGTGTCGACGGCAATCGGGCGCACTGCGAGGTCTTTAACAGCGGAAAGCCGATTCCCGAGGCCGATTTGGAGCGGGTGTTTGAGAAGTTCTACAAAGGTAGACAAGGCGCACACACGGAAGTACGGCGGGGAGCGGAATCGGTCTCTCGATTGTGCGTGCGATTATGACCCAGCACAATATGCCCTGCGGCGTGCGAAACGTCGAGAACGGCGTGGTGTTCTGGTTTGAACTGCCGCTCGCCGCGACATGAACCACAGGATGTGCCCGTGAAACACTAGATGTGGTGGCGTGACAAAAAGCAAACACAAAAACTTGTGAAATTTGCCCATTGCTTTTTTTGAATCTTGTGAACTCTGACGAGGATGCAAACGCACTTACTGGACTTTTCTCGCTCTGTTTCGGCGCTTTGCCATGTTTTCAATTCAGTCAAGAGCGGTACACTATAGGAGCCCTAATTATGGGGCTTCTATTTTATTGATACTCCACATCTAGTGGAGATGAACCGCGAAAGAGGGAACAGGGATGGAAACCAAGGTCAGAACCAATGTCATTAAGCGCAACGGCCAGGAAGTGGAGTTTGACATCGAGAAAAAAATCGTGAATGCGATGAGGGCGGCAAACCGCGAGGTGGACAGAATTCACCAGATGAACACCTACCAGATTCAGGCGATTGCGGATAAGATTGCCGCAGAGGTTGCGAACATCAAGCGCGCCGTCAACGTCGAGGACATTCAGGAGATGGTCGAAACCGGCATCATGGAGATGCGCGGCTTTGAGGTTGCGCGAAAGTACATTCGTTACCGCTACAAGAGAGCCTTGCGCGTCATGCGAATACGACAGACGGTATACTCTCCCTGATTGACCAGGCGAACGAGGAAGTGAAGCAGGAGAACTCGAACAAGAACCCGGTCATCAACTCGACCCAGCGGGACTACATGGCGAGGCGAAGTCTCGAAGGACCTGACGCGCCGCATTCTGCTGCCCGAGGAGATTGTGAAGGCGCACGAGGAGGGCTTGATTCACTTCCACGATTCCGATTACTACGCGCAGCGCGAGCACAACTGTGACCTCATCAACCTGGAGGACATGCTGCAGAACGGCACCGTGATCAGCGAGACCATGATCGAGAAGCCGCACAGCTTCTTTACGGCCTGCAATGTCACGACCCAGATTGTCGCACAGGTCGCTTCGAACCAGTACGGCGGTCAGTCCTTTACGCTCTCGCACCTCGCGCCCTTTGTCGACGTGAGCCGTCAGAAGATTCGCAAAGGCGGTCCTGGAGGAGAGAGCTCTGCGGTGAGTCCGCGGACGATGAAATCGTGGACCGCATCACCGAGCGCAGACTGAAAGAGGAGATTCGCAGCGGTATCCAGACCATTCAGTACCAGCTGATTACGCTCATGACCTGTAACGGTCAGGCGCCGTTTGTCACGATGTTCATGTACCTCGACGAGGTCCCGGAGGGACAACAGAGACGATCTCGCGAGCATCATCCGCGAAGTGCTGCTGCAGAGAATGCGCGGCGTCAAGAACGAGAAGGGCGTCTGGATTACCCCGGCCTTCCCGAAGCTGATCTACGTTCTGGACGAGGACAATATCAGCGAGGACGCACCGTACTGGGAGCTCACCGAGCTCGCGGCGGAGTGCACCGCAAAGCGCCTCGTGCCGGACTACATCTCGGCGAAGAAGATGAAGGAGTACAAGAACGGCGATGTGTACCCGTGCATGGGTTGCCGCTCCTTCCTGACCCCGGATCTCGAGGGCCTCGGCGAGACAGCGCGCACAAGTACTACGGCCGCTTCAACCAGGGCGTTGTGACCATCAACCTTGTCGATGTTGCCTGCTCCTCTTACGGCGATATGGACAAGTTCTGGGAGATACTCGAGGAGAGACTGGAGCTCTGCCACCGCGCGCTCCGCTGCCGTCACGAGAGACTGCTCGGCACCGTCTCCGACGTTGCCCCCATACTCTGGCAGCACGGCGCACTGGCGCGCTTACAGAAGGGCGAGACCATTGACAAGCTCCTGTTTGACAATTACTCGACCATTTCGCTCGGCTACGCGGGCCTCTACGAGATGTGCATGCGGATGACGGGCAAGAGCCACACCGACGCGGAAATCGGCCGGCCGTTCGCAATCAAGGTCATGGAGAAGCTGAACGACAAGTGCGCGGAGTGGCGCGAGGCAGAGAGAATCAGCTATTCGATTTACGGAACGCCGATGGAGTCCACGACCTACAAGTTCGCAAAGAGCCTGCAGAAGCGCTTCGGCATCATTCCGGGCGTCACGGACAAGAACTACATCACCAACAGCTACCACGTCCACGTGAGCGAGAAGGTCGATGCGTTCCAGAAGCTCTCGTTTGAGGCGGACTTCCAGAAGCTCTCTCCGGGCGGTGCCATCAGCTATGTCGAGGTGCCGAATCTGCAGAACAATATCCCGGCGGTGCTCTCGATGATGCGCTATATTTACGATCACATCATGTACGCGGAGCTCAACACGAAGAGCGATTACTGCCAGGTCTGCGGCTACGACGGTGAGATTAAGATTCGCGAGAACGAGAACGGCAAGCTGATTTGGGAGTGCCCGAACTGCGGCAACCACGATCAGGAAAGCTCTTTGTCGCGCGGAGAACCTGCGGCTATATCGGCACGCAGTTCTGGAACCAGGGAAGAACACAGGAGATTCGCGACCGCGTCCTGCATGTCTCGACCGCCAAGCGGGAGGCAGGTTGTAAGAGCGTCGAGGACTGAAAAGTCCGGGAGGAAGAATGAATTACGGACAGGTGTTTTATGCGGATACGGCAAATGGCATAGGCGCGCGCATCTCGCTCTTTGTGAGCGGGTGCACGCACCACTGTCAGGTTGTTTTAACGAGGAGACCTGGGATTTTAACTTCGGCGATCCCTTCACAAAAGAGGTCGAGGACGATATCATAGAGCATCTTCGCCCCTCCTACATCGACGGGCTCTCGCTGCTCGGCGGCGAGCCCATGGAGGCGCAGAACCAGCGCGCCCTCCTGCCGTTTCTGGAGCGGGTCAAGCAAGAAGTGCCGCATGCGACTGTTTGGATCTACTCGGGCTATACCTTCGAGGAACTTCTGGACACGGAGAATCGCCGCTGTCACACCGAGGCGACCAGGCGCATTCTGGAACTCGCGGACATCTTGGTGGACGGCAAATTCATACTCGCGGAAAAGGATGTCAAACTTCGCTTTCGCGGGAGCAGAAACCAGCGCATTCTGGAACTGAAGGAAAGCCTCAAGGAAAACCGTCCGGTGCACTCGCGCTACGAGAATCCGATCGAACACCATTATTAATTGAATGAATGGACTGCGATAGTATAATCTCATAGGTCAGCAGCCCCTCCCTGTGCTAAAATGAAGCAATCACAGGGAGGGGCTTTTTTTATGAAAATCAGTCAGTTATTGAAAGATAAACCGGTTACACTCTCACTCGAAAGTATTTCCGCCGAAGACCTCCGAGAAATACGAGGGCGACTGCAACGAATGCAAAGAAGATTGCGGCATTGCATCCGGACTTCATGTCCGTGACTTACAACGCGGGCGGCGGCACGGGGAGACTTTACGGCGGAGATTGCGGCGGAGATTCAGAACAGCTACGGCGTTCCGACCCTGCGCACCTGACCTGCGTCTCCTCCTCGCGGGAGCATGTGACCAAAATGCTTTCTCTCTACAAGGAGAAGGGCATCGAGAACATCCTCGCGCTTCGCGGCGACTTGCCGCAGGACGGCACGCGCTCGGAAGACTACCGCTATGCGGTACAGCTGATCCGCGATATCAAGGAGAAAGAGGGCGATTTCTTCTGTCTCGGCGGTGCCTGCTATCCGGAGGGACATGTGAGTGCGAGCACAAGGAGGACGATATTCAGTTCTTAAAGGAGAAGGTGGATGCGGGTCTCGACTTCCTGACCACCCAGCTTTTCTTTGACAACAATATTTTTTATAACTTCCTCTATCGCGCAAGAGAGAAGGGCATCTCGGTTCCGATCATCGCGGGCATCATGCCGATTACCCGGGCAGAGCAGTTAAAGCGCTCGGTCGCAATGTCCGGAACGGCGGTGCCGCAGCGCTTCCGCGCGATTGTGGATCGCTTCGGCGAGCGGAAAGAAGCGATGGAGCAGGCGGGTATTATCTATGCGGCCGAGCAGATTGTGGACCTCATCGCAAACGGCGTGACCCACATTCATGTATACACGATGAACCGCCCGCAGATTGCGGAGCGCATTTTAAACCAGCTCTCGGAGATTGTCGACTGATGGATGCGCGGGAATTGGAACTCGATTACAGCGAGGTGTACCGCTACCTCGGCTACCGGAAGGAAGAGCCTGAGGGCGAGGTGAAGGAGGTCGTGGAGCGCTGTGTCGCGGAGCTGGTCGCGCAGGCGGAGCTCCGCTCGGTTGCGCGGCGCTTTCCGCTCGAATTTCTCGGCGAGCAGCGCTTCCGCATCGGCGACATGGAGCTTGAGAGCCGGGCGCTCGCGCGGAACATGCGCGGTTGCGACGAGGCCTATCTCATGGCGGCTACCATAGGATTTGCGATGGACAGGCTGGCGGCACGCGCTTCGGCAATCGGGCGCATGAGTCGGGCCGTCATCTACCAAGCCGCGGGAGCCATGCTGATTGAGAGTTATTGCGACGCGCTGAACCGGAAACTTAAGGAAGAAGCGGCTGCGGAGGGAAGTTCCTGCGCCCGCGCTTCTCGCCGGGCTACGGTGACTTGCCGCTCGCAATTCAACCCGAGCTGTTTCGCGTGCTCGAAGTGCAGAAGAACACGGGAATTACCCTGACCGAGAGCCTTCTGATGATGCCGACCAAGTCGGTGACGGCGCTGATCGGGGTTTCGACGGAAGACTCCCACTGCCTGATTCAGGGCTGTGAGAGCTGCGGAAAAAAAGAGACTGTAGTTTTTCGGAGATAAGAGGAGATCAAAGAGATGGAGAAGAGAGATTTACGTGCCTGTCTCGGCAAGGAGTGGCTCTACTGTGACGGCGGAACCGGCTCCCTCCTGCAGGAAAAGGGCTTAAAGGGCGGAGAACTGCCGGAGCGGTGGAACTTAGAGCGTCCGGAAGATATCATTTCGATTGCGGAGTCCTATTTCCGCGCGGGCGCGGACATTGTGAACAGCAACACCTTCGGCGCAAACCGCCTGCACTATCCGGACAGGACGGAGCTCGAGCAAATTGTCCGCGCGGGTGTGCGCCATGTTAGAACGGGCCTTCAGCGAAGCGGTCGAACGGACGGCTTTGTCGCGCTGGACTTGGGCCCCACCGGACGCCTCTTAAAGCCGATGGGCGACCTTGCCTTTGAGGACTGCGTTGCGATTTTTGCGGAAGCGGTGCGCTGGGGCAAGGAAGAGGGGGCGGATCTCGTACTGATCGAGACCATGTCCGATGCGATGGAGGCAAAGGCTGCGGTGCTCGCGGCAAAGGAGAACTCGGATCTTCCGGTCTTTGTCACAACGGTCTTTGACGAGAAGGGAAAGATGCTGACCGGCGGCACGGTGGAGAGCGTCACGGCGATGCTCGAGGGCCTTCGGGTCGATGCGCTCGGTGTGAACTGCGGCCTCGGACCGCTGCAGCTCTATCCGATCGTGAAACAGCTCCGCGAAGTCTGCTCGCTCCCCATCATTGTAAATCCGAATGCCGGGCTGCCGCATGCGAAGGACGGCGTGACCTACGATCTCGGGGCGGAGGAATTCGCCGCGGAGATGAAGAAAATTGCGGAACTCGGTGTCCACGTGCTCGGCGGCTGCTGCGGCACCACGCCGGAGCACATTCGACTCGAAATCGAAGCGACGCGCGCGCTTCCCTTCGAAGCGCCGGTAAATAAGCACCGCGCCATGGTCTCTTCGTTCTCGCAGACGGTGAGAGCTCGGCAAGCGCCCCGTTATCATCGGCGAGCGCATCAACCCGACCGGCAAGAAGCGCTTTAAAGAGGCGCTCCGAACGGGCGATATCGAGTACATCTTGGAGCAGGGCATAGAGCAGGAAGAGGCCGGCGCGGACATGCTGGATGTGAACGTGGGCCTTCCGGAACTCAACGAGCCGGAGATGATGGAGACGGTGATGACCAGACTCCAGGGTGTCACGGCGCTGCCGCTGCAGCTCGACACGACGAATTTGGAGGCGTTGGAGCGCGGTCTTCGCCTCTACCACGGCAAGGCCATGATCAACTCCGTGAACGGCAAGGAGGAGAGCCTTGAGACCGTGCTCCCGCTGGTCGCAAAGTACGGCGGCGTGGTCGTGGGCCTGGCTCTCGATGAGAACGGTATCCCCGAGGATGCAGAGGGCCGCATTCGCGTCGCGAAGAAGATTTATGCGCGCGCGGCGGAGTACGGCATCCCGCCGGAGGACATCATCATCGACGGCCTCGCGATGACCATCTCGACCGACGACAACTCGGCGAATGTGACCCTCGAGGTGCTGCGCCGTGTCCGCGACGAATTGCACGGGCACTCGATACTCGGTGTCAGCAATATCTCCTTCGGCCTGCCGCAGCGCGAGTTGATCAACAGCTTCTTCTTTTCGCTCGCCATGAAGAGCGGGCTCTCCTGCGCCATCATCAACCCGAACAACGAGGCGATGATGGCGGCCTACCGCTCCTACCTGGCGCTATCCGGATTTGACCGGCAGTGCCAGGGCTATATCGCGGAGTATGCGGGTAAGGCCAATGTGTTTGCGGGTAAGGGCAAGGTCGTCGTCGCGGCAGAGGGCGGCGAGAAGGCAAAAATCGGCAGTGCGGAACTCCCCGAGGGCATGCAGGGCTCGCCCCTCATTGACGCAATCCGCTTCGGTCTCGGCGAGAAGGCGACGGAGGAGACCACGCGCCGCATCGAAGAGGGAGGGGCCCCCCTCGACATCGTAAACCGAGAGTTGATTCCCGCCCTCGATGTGGTGGGCAAGGGCTTTGAAAAGGGAACCCTCTTCCTCCCGCAGCTCCTCATGGCGGCGGAGGCCGCAAAGGCTGCCTTTGAAGTGGTCAAGCAGTCCATGAGCGGCACGGCGCGAAAGGAGCGCGGCAGCGTGATACTCGCGACCGTAAAGGGCGATATTCATGACATCGGCAAGAACATTGTGAAGGTGCTCATGGAGAACTACGGCTATAAGGTGTATGACTTGGGCCGTGATGTGCCGGCGGAGGCCATTGTAGAGACCGCGCTGCAACACGATGTAAAGCTCGTCGGCTTAAGCGCCCTGATGACGACAACCGTCGTCAACATGGAGTCGACCATCAAGCTGCTCCGCGAGAAAAAGCCGGATGCCAAGGTCGTGGTAGGCGGCGCTGTCATGACCAAGGAGTACGCGGACGATATCGGCGCGGACTGCTACGCGAAGGAAGCCATGGATACCGTGCGCTACGCGGATACGCTGTTCCCGGAGGTATAAGTTAAAAGCGAGGCAGCAAGAGCTGTCTCGCTTTTTGCCGGAGAAGCGGAAAGCAGTTGCTGTAGAGTTGAACAGAACGAATTTGAGAAGAAACGGAGAGGAGAGGCTATGTCTTTATTGCATCCAGAGGCGAGAAACTCGCGTTTAATCATAAGAGAGCCTGCGGCCTTTGGTTGATCGCGGTGTCCCTGGTCATTTTGCGGCCGCGGTCATCGGCGGGAAACAAAAGCATCAATATGACGGTGTTCAGCCTGGGCTATATCGCAGCGTTTCTTTCGATCAATGCCAATCAAAGTTTGCAGAGGCGTTATTCCGAGGGCCCTCGAGTCCGTTTCAAAAGAAAAAAGCGGGATTTTACGCAATCATCTTGTTATTTGTGCTGATGTCTTTGTTCGGCGGACCGTATTTCGCAAGCGAAAATTGGAGACGCATCTGGCTCGGCGCTTTTTCTGGCCACCGCGCTTCATTTCCTGCCCTTTTTATTATGTGCACGGAAAAATCGATGCTTGTTTTGAGTCTTGTTTCCACCGTGAATGTTGTGCTCGGCTATGCCTTTCCGGAACTTCCGCTGGTCTACACCGCTTATGCGGATGCGGCAATTAAACTCGGTTTCGGCGTATATCTCTTTTGCTTCTCGAAGCCGTCGAAGCAAAGCTAAAGTGATGGGACAAAAAGAATCGGTATAGAGGAAGGGTGAATCAAAGGACGGAAATACAAAAAAAGGCAGAGCGAATTCGCCCTGCCTTTTCTCATTTGGTGCATCGAATTTACTTCGTGCCGAAGATGCGGTCGCCCGCGTCGCCGAGACCCGGGAGTATGTAAGCGTGCTCGTTCAGCTGGCGGTCTAAGTGCCCCACATAAATCTGGATGTCGGGGTGCGCGTTCCGGAGGCGCTCCAGGCCCTCGGGCGCAGCGATGATACACATGAACTTAATCTTCTTGCCGCCGTGCTGCTTAATCATACGAATGGCGTCACAGGCGGAACCGCCGGTTGCGAGCATGGGGTCGGTGACCACTATGGTGCGCTCTTCAATCAGGGGTGGGAAGCTTGCAGTAGTATTCGACCGGCTCGTGAGACTCGGGATCGCGGTACAAACCGATATGACCGATTTTTGCGGTCGGAACCAGGGCCTGAATGCCGTTTACCATGCCGAGACCCGCGCGAAGTATCGGCACGACCGCCATCTTTCTGCCGGCAATGACCGGCGAAGGGGTGCGTTCAAGCGGTGTCTCGACCTCAATGTCCTCGGTCTCCAAATCCGCAAGCGCCTCATATCCCATCAGCATGCTGATCTCCTCGACCAGGCTGCGAAATTCATTGGTCCCGGTCGTCTTGTCGCGGAGACGGGTAATCTTATGCTGCACCAGCGGGTGGCGGTTCACAAATACTTCTCCCATGTATAGACCTCCTGTCATGGTTTCCTTTTGCTCTGAAAGCCTCTGTGCTTCCAGTCATTTTAGCACGGCATACAAGCGGTGACAATGAGAGTTCCGATGTGTTATACTGAAAGCCGTGAACGGAGGTTTTTATGCTGCGTGAAGATAAGATACGTCTGATGCATGAAATCGCAAAATACGAGAAGAGTGCAGACGAATGGGAGCGTCCCGCGAAAGAATACTTTCGGGGGGACTATATCGGCATGCACCTTTTGCAGTCTTTTTTGAGCTTTACCCTGAGCTATGCGCTGATACTCGGCATTGTATTGCTTTATCATTTGGAACACATCTTAAATGCGGTCAATGTACTGATTGTGTTTCGCTTTGTGTTGCGCTGCGTGGTGGCGTATGCGGTGGGTCTCTTGCTGTTTGAAATTCTGACCTACATTGTGTTCCGTCGGCGCTACGACAGGTCGGCGGCAAGGCGAAAGGAACATCTGCGCTGCTTAAATCGCCTCAAAAAGCGCTATGACACCGAGGAGAGAATCAAGGAGCTCGCAAAGGAGGAGGGCGCGAATGCTTAATTTGTTTGTGTTTCGCGAGAAACTGCGTGCATGTTACGCGCGCTTCGGGAATATCATTGTTCCCGTCCTGCATTTTTCGACGGCGCTGCTTGCGCTCGTGCTGCTGAACAACGGCATGGGCTACGAGCGGCGCCTCCGTGCGCCTGTCGCTGTGCTTCTCATTTCGCTGCTCTCGGCCTTTTTGCCCTGGGGCGGCATCTGTGTGGTGCTCGGCATCGCCGTGCTGCTCCATATTTTTGCGGTCTCTGCGGAGTTTGCGCTGATTACCTTCGCCTTTCTTCTGGTACTCGCGCTGCTCTACTACGGTTTCTCCCCGCGAGACAGCGTCATCCTCATCCTGACACCGGTACTCTTTGAGTTAAAACTCCCGTATCTCCTGCCCATCCTGGTGGGACTCGGCGGTTCGGTGTTTTCGGTGATTCCGCTCTCCGGCGGCATTATCCTCTACTACATCATCAACTACGTACACAACAACGCGGCGCCGCTCACCAACGGCGAGTCCGTGGATGTCGCGCAGAAGTATCTGCAAATGCTGAACGGTGTTCTGCTCGACAAGACGCTGATTCTCTACCTGCTGGCGTTCTCGCTTTCTTTGCTGGTGGTCTGGTGTGTGCGCAGACTGTCGATGGATTACGCCTGGGACGCAGGTATACTTGCGGGCATACTCACCATGCTCTTTGTGTTTTTCCTCGGGAATTTCTGGTACGGAGTCGGCGTCAAAATCGTGCCGCTGCTCCTCGGCCTCGTGCTCGCGGGTCTGCTCGCCGAACTCTACCGTTTTCTGGTATTCAGTGTCGACTATTCGCGGACGGAGTACTCGCAGTTTGAGGACGATGACTACTACTATTATGTAAAGGCGGTGCCGAAGATTACGGTCGCGGCGCCTGAGCCCAAAACGCAGACAATCAACACGCCGAAGCGCCCTCGAAGAAGTGCGGATGAAGGCGAGACGAAGAGGTAGGCCATGCAGCTGTTCTTTCAGAATTTGAGCGCGGGAATGGAGTTTTTGCCGCGGCTCTCGCTCACGGGCATCATTGAGATTTGCATTATATCCTGGATGACCTATGCGTTTTTGACCTGGGTCATGGACACAAAGGCGTGGATACTGCTGCGCGGACTCCTGCTGATTGTCGCCTTTGTCGGCTTTTGTACCCTCTTTCATCTGGACACCATACTCTGGCTGCTCGGTCAGGTCACGACCATAGCCGTGACGGCTCTGATTATCATCTTCCAGCCGGAGCTCCGTTCGGCGCTCGAGCAGCTCGGAAACCGGAACATCCTCTCCTTCTTAAACGGACTGATGGGAGAGAGCGGATCCGCCTCTTCGTTCAGCGAACACACGGTCAATGAGTTGGTTCGCGCTTCGTTTGAGATGGGCAAGGTAAAGACCGGAGCGCTCATGGTCATCGAACAGAAGATTTCGCTGAACGACATTGTGCGCACCGGTATCGACATCGACGGCATTGTCTCAAACCAGCTACTCATCAACATTTTTGAGCACAATACGCCTCTGCACGACGGCGCGGTTGTGATACGCGGCAATACCATTGTGTCGGCAACCTGTTATCTGCCGCTCTCCGACAGCATGCGGATTTCGAAGGATCTCGGAACACGGCATCGCGCAGCCATCGGCGTCAGCGAGGCGACCGATGCAGTGACCATTGTGGTCTCCGAGGAGACGGGACGCGTCAGTGTCGCGCGCGCGGGCAGACTCGAGGTCATGGAAACGCCCGAGGATCTGAGAGAACTGCTCTTATCGCTGATTGTGTATGAGACGGACAGCAAGCACTTTGCCTTTAACGGATGGAACTTCCTGAAGGGAAAAGAGAAGCATGAAAAAGATAATACTCAGTAATTGGCGCTTTAAGCTGATTTCTCTCCTGGTGGGTTTTGTCATTTGGATCCTGCTCGTGAACATCTCGAATCCCGAGGTCGTTCGGACCAAGACGGTGCCGCTCACGGTTCTGAACGAGAGCGTTTTGACGCGCGCCGGAAAAACCTACACGCTGCCCAATTCCGACAGCGTCACGGTGAGCTACCAGGTCAGAACCAGAGATGCCTATAAAATTCAGGCGGAAGATTTCCGCGCGACCGTGGATCTCGAGAATCTCTACGACATCACGGGCGCTGTCCCGGTTATGGTCGAAGTGGTCGGCAATCGCGATTTGATCGGCGGTATGCCGACGGCGCGCCCGGGTGTGATTCGCGTGGACACGGAGAACGTGCAGAACAAGGTATTCTCGCTCGACACCCACGAAGAAGGGGAGCCGGAGAGCGGCTATGAGGTGGGCGCCGTTACGCTCAGTTCGCGTTCGGTGCGTGTCAGCGGCCCCGAGTCCGAGGTGGGGCGTATTTCCTCGGTCGGTGTCCGCATTCCGGTCTCGGATGCGACGGAGAGTTTTTCCGGCACGGCACCTGTCATCTACTATGATGCAAACGGCAATGAGATTTCGCTGAGCGACGAGCGTCTCACCGTGGACCCGAAGGAAGTGGAGTACGAAGTGTCGATGCTGCGCGGCAAGAGTCTGACGCTCAGCTTCCAGACCTCCGGAGAACCGGCGGCCGGCTTCAATATGACCGGCATCGAGAGTGCGGTTCGCGCGATTCCGGTGACTTCGGCGGACACGACGCTGCTCAATAAGACCACCGAACTCAGCATCCCCGCCTCCGCGCTCAATATCGAGGGTGCGCGAGAGGACAAAGTTTTCCAAATCGACGTGGCGAACTATCTGCCGAGCGGCATCACGGCCACCGGCAGCACCGCCGTTACCGTGACGGTCAAAATCACAGCAACCACGGACCGTAACTTCACACTGGGGCTGAACAGCGGTATTTCTCTTCGCGGCGCGAAGTCGCAGTATCGCTATTCCATGACGCCCGAGACGGTCTCGGTCTCGGTTCAGGGCCTCGCAACCGATCTCTTGAATATGAACACGGCTTCTCTCGGCGCTTATGTCGAAGTCGCTTCTCTCGGCGAAGGCGTGCATCTCATTCCGCTGCATGTGACACTCCCGAAGGGGGTTACGGCAACCGCCGTTCCGGAAGTGACGATTACCGTGAGCTCAGGTGAGACAGAGTCCCGGCAGAGCACGGAGAGCAGCAGTGAGAGCGCGGGCAGCGAGAGTAGTTCGGGCAGTGAGAGCAGTGCGGAGAGTCGAAGTGGGGAGAGCGGAAGCAGCGCTTCCGCGACCACCGCGGCGGAACACAGCACAGGCGAGAGCAGCAGCGGAAGCACGGAGGAAACGCCGTGATTGTATACTTCCTCTGCTATTCGGCGGCGGTGCTCTTTGCGAGAACACAATATTATTTGCTCTCCGGAACAGCGCTGCTATTTGCAGCGCTTGTTCTCTTTTGGAGGGAAAAGCGGAGAAACGGTGGCAAGGTAAATCTTTTGGCCCTCTTTTCGCTCTCCTTTGTGGGCGGAGAGGGGGTATCCTGTTTAAAACTCTCGCACTTGCAGGGGCCTTGGGAGTGGCAGACCTTCGCGGCCTTCTTTCTCGCCTACGGGGCCTTTCGTCTCGCCTTTCGCTTTGCGAGCGGAGTAAGCTCGCGGGGCGGGAGACAGCAGGGAGGGCAGACTCGCTGCGATACGGGAAGAACGCCTTTTCTTTGCTCTGGTCGGCCTGAGTCTCGCCTCGTTTGCGGCCTTTTTAATCGAGGTGCGCATTTTGGGCTTTGTGCCCTTTCTGGTGCGCCACATGCCGCACGCCTATTCCTATTTCCATGTGAGCGGTCTTCACTATCTCACGGTCTCCTGTGTGCTGGTGCCTTCACTTGCCTTGATTTACCGGACTGCGGTGCGTCACAGGGGGCGCGGAGAAACGGTTGCGGTGGCAGGAGCGGTGGTTTTGTCTCTTCTGATTCCCGTGCTCTGTGTGTCCCGTTTTCAGCTTCTGCTCGCGGTTCTGATGGCAGCCTTTACCTGGCTCACGCTTCGGCGAGAGCCCATCCCGGGCCCGCTCGCAGCACTCGGCTTTGTTCTTCTGCTCGGGGCCTACGGCATTCTCAGCATGGCGCGGGGCCACAGTGTCTCCTACCTAAACGGCATTTTCGAGATGAAGCGTAATTTTCCGATATTTGTGAGTCAACCCTACATTTACATTGCGAATAACTACGACAATGTGAACTGTCTGATTCGCGAACTCCCGCAGCACAGCTTCGGCCTCAAAATGCTGTTTCCCGTGATTGCGCTCAGCGGGCTCAAATTTCTTCGCCCGGAGCTCACGGCCTTCCCGCTCTATGTGACCAAGACCGAGCTCACGACCGTAACCCTGATCTATGACGCCTGGTACGATTTCGGCATACTCGGGGTGGTTGCGTTTTGTGCCTTACTGGGCTTTGTCGCGGCGCGCCTGGAAAAGAAACGCAGAGAACAGCACAGCCCGGTCTTCTGTATGTTCTACGCGCAGTTTTCGATTTATATCATGTTATCGTTTTTCACGACCTGGTTTTCAAATCCGGCGACCTGGGTATATTTCCTGGAGACCGGACTGATCGCTTGGTTCATCGGAGGAAAAAGACAATGGGGATGATTTCAAGGCAGATGCAGGCCATGCTCGGACAGAATTCCGTAATCCGGGCGATGTTTGAGGAGGGAGAGCGTCTTCGCGCGGAGTACGGCAGCGACAAGGTCTATGACTTTAGCCTCGGGAACCCGAATGTGCCTGCGCCGCCTCGTGTCGAGCAGGCCATGCGTGAGGTGATAGACGAGGAGCCGAGTGTTATGGTGCACGGCTACATGAATAACGCAGGTTTCCCCGATGTTCGGAAAGAGCTCGCACTGACCATCTCTTGGCAGTCGGAAGAACGCTATCGGGCCGACCAGCTCATTATGACAACGGGCGCGGCGGCAGCCTTGAACATCCTCTTAAAGACCGTCTTAAACCCGGGAGATGAGGTACTGAGCTTTAAGCCCTATTTCTCGGAGTACAAGAACTATGTCGAGAACTACGGCGGCGTGCTCAAGTTGGTTGCGACCGACCCCGAGACGTTTCTCCCGAATCTCGATGCACTCCGCGCGGCAATCGGCGAAAAGACGCGGGCCCTCATCCTGAACTCGCCGAATAACCCGAGCGGCGTGATTTACTCCGAGGAAGTGCTCTGCGGGATACAGGCGGTACTCGAGGAAAAGGAGAAGGCGTTCGGAACCTGCATTCTGGTAATCTCGGACGAACCCTACCGCGAACTCGTCTATGACGGGGCCAAAGTACCGTGGGTGCCTAAGATTATGCCTCATGCGGCGGTGGTCTACTCGTATTCCAAGACCCTTTCGCTGCCGGGAGAGCGCATCGGCTGGCTGCTTCTGCCGGACAGCATCCCGGAGTCCCGCGATATCTACCGGGCGGCGGTCATCGCAAACCGCATTTCCGGCTTTGTGAACGCGCCCTCTTACATGCAGCGCGTACTGAAGCGCGCGCACTTATTCCACTCGGATTTTTCGGTCTACGCGCGGAACCGTGCTCTGCTCCTCAAGGAGCTTCCGGCCATGGGCTATCACTTGGTGAAACCCGATGGAGCGTTTTATCTGCTTTTAAAGGCGCCGAACGGAGACGATGCGGCGTTTGCGGCAAAATTAAAAGAGGAGCGCATTCTGACCGTGCCCTGCACGAGCTTTGCGTGCCCGGGCTATGTGCGCCTCGCGTACTGTGTCGCGGAGACGACGGTCCAAAATGCGCTCCAAGGATTCCGGAATGTTGCCGGATATTATCGGGAGCAGGGGTTACTTTGATTCGGAGGAAGCGGAATTGCTTTCGGCGGCAGCGGCGGCTTCTTTTTCTGCCTGCGCGGCTTCGCGGCGGGCCTTCGCTTCTTCACGGGCTTTGGCCTCTTTTTCGCGGCGCTTCTTTCCGAAGTGAATCAGCAGAAGAACCAGGATGAGGACAGGAATCCAAATCGGGGAGAGACCGAGCAGCAGGACCAAAACGGTGGTGCAAAGTTCTATGCCGAAGTAGGCGCTGTTCTTAAAGCCTGTCTTGACGCGCTGCAGGAAGCTGTCGCTCTGTACGGTGCGGAACTCGCGCACTTCCATGACGTAGAGGTTCACGGTCGAATAGCTGACCGAATTATCGAAGTGACGAAGCTGAGATTCGTAGGATTCCAGCTGGGAGTCGATTTCGCCGATGCGCTGCTGTATCGAAAGTATGGCTTCGGTCGATGCGGCCTGAGAAAGCAGTTCATAGAGGCGATCCCGCTCGGCGGTCAGCGCGTGCTTGCGGCTCTCCACATCGGTGTACTCGAGGGTCACATCCTGCACATAGCTGTTCTCCGAGAGCACGTTGCCGCTTTCTTTCAGCTTCTGCACATAGTCCGCAAGTTTATCTTCGGGGATGCGCGCCGTAAAGCTCGCGGAGCGCGACTTATCTATGGCATCGTAGGAGGAGCCGTTCATCGAGGAACTCTCGAAATAGCCCTCTGCTCCCGTTGTCGCAGTGTTCAGCTCTTTGAGGAAAGCGTCCAGATCGCGCGTTTCCATGTCGAGACTCACGGTTGTGACCAGCTTTTGCCCCTCTTTTGCGCCTCTTGTGAGCGTGATTAAGTCGCTGCTTGCGGCGCTACTGTCGGACACATCATAGGAATTGGTTTCGGACACAGCCATCGTTTCGTTCCGGGCAGCGCTCTTTGCGGCATAGGAGGCGTCCCGGTCGCTCGAGCTCTCCTGCATCCCGCAGGAAGCGAGCGAGAGAGAGAGCAGCGTAATCGGAAGAAGCAGAAAATGTCGTTTCATTGTCAGTCCTTTCCGCTTGCGTGGGGCAAGCTTTGAAAATGCGCTGGGTGTAGTCGGTTCTTATTGTTTATATTGTAGCGAAAACGGCGGAAGAAAGCCATATGAGAGGAAGTGTTCACATGAAATTCACAAAGATGCAGGGGCTCGGCAACGACTATGTCTATATCGACTGCTTTTCGGAACGGGTCGAGAATCCGGAGGCGCTTGCGGTACGCATTGCCGACCGCCACTTCGGCGTGGGCGGCGACGGTTTGATTCTGATTTGCCCCTCGGAAATCGCGCCGGTCCGCATGCGCATGTTTAACGCGGACGGCTCCGAGGGAAAGATGTGCGGAAACGGCGTGCGCTGTGTGGCGCGCTATGCCTTTGACCACGGCCTGGTGAAGACAAGACGCTTCGCGGTCGAGACCGGTGCGGGACTCCGTGAGGCGGAGGTTTTAGAACGTGAGGTCAGCATCGACATGGGCGAAGTGAAACTCGACGGCGAACTTGTCGAGCCGATTACGGTGGACGGGCGGGAGACAAGCATGACGCCGGTCAATGTGGGAAATCCCCACGCCGTTTACTTGGTCGATAGCTTAGAGACGCTGAAGGGACTTGATTTAAATCAAATCGGACCTGCCTACGAACACCACCCGCGCTTTCCGAAGGGCGTGAATTCGGAATTTCTCTATGTAGAGAGTCCCGAAAAGCTGCACATGCGGGTGTATGAGCGCGGCAGCGGAGAGACTTTGGCCTGCGGCACGGGCGCAACCGCGGTCGCCTTCGCGGCGATGGAGCGTGGCCTCGCAGCCGAGCGCGTCACGGTGGAACTGCTCGGTGGCAGTTTACAACTCGAGCGTCTTTCGAACGGGCATTTCCGCATGACGGGACCGGCGGTCGAAGTCTTCTCCGGTTGCTATTTCTCAGAGTGACAGCGGGCTCCTTTTTTGCTATAGTAGGTCGGAAGAAAATGGCGCATTGGGCTCAGAACTATAGAAAGGATTGCAGATGAAAGCGTATCTTTTACTGGAAGACGGCACACTGTTTACCGGGAGAAGCATAGGTGCAGTCAAGGAAGTGGTGAGTGAAATTGTCTTCAACACCTCCATGACCGGCTATCTCGAAGTGCTGACGGACCCGAGCTATGCGGGGCAGGCAGTAGTAATGACGTATCCGCTGATTGGAAACTACGGCGTGTGTCGCGAGGACATGGAGTCGGGGCGCGCATGGCCGGATGCCCTCATTGTCCGCGAGCTCGCGGAGCTCGCATCGAACTTCCGGAGTCGCGAGACCCTGCAGCAGTTCCTGATTGCGGAGGATGTGCCCGGCATTGAGGGCATCGATACCCGCGCACTGACCAAGCTCCTTCGGGAGCGCGGCACCATGAACGGTTTTCTGACCACGAATCCGGATTTTGACCGCGAAGACGCAATGCGGCGGATGAAGGAGTATCAGGTGCTCGGCGCCGTGGCCCGTGTGAGCTGCAAGGAAAAGTATGTGATCCCGGGCAAGGGCAAGAAGGTCGCTATCATCGATTGCGGCATTAAGCGCAACATGCTCCGCGAACTCAGCGCGCGCGGTCTGGAACTCACGGTATGGCCGCAGGATGCGCGCGCCGAGGATATTCTCGCGGAAAAAGCCGGACGGCATTTTCCTGACGAACGGCCCCGGCGATCCCGCGGAAAATGTGGGTCTGATTCGGGAAATCAAAAAACTATACGACACGGATATGCCCATATTCGCAATCTGTCTCGGCCACCAGCTCATGGCGCTCGCGACCGGTGCGAAGACCTATAAGATGAAGTACGGCCACCGTGGCGGCAACCACCCGGTGCGGGATCTGGTCAGCGGAAGAGCGTATATCTCCTCCCAGAACCACGGCTATGCGGTCGATGACAAGAGCCTTGACCCGAAGGTCGCGGAGACGCGCTTTGTGAACGTCAACGACGGCACCAACGAGGGGCTTGCCTACTGCGGCAAGAACATTCTGACCGTACAGTTCCACCCCGAGGCTTGCCCGGGACCCCACGATACCTCGTATCTCTTTGACCGCTTTCTTGAAATGATGGAGGTGCAGCATGCCTAAGAATCCGGAAATCAAAAAAGTATTGGTGATCGGCTCCGGCCCCATCATCATCGGACAGGCGGCGGAGTTTGACTATGCGGGCACCCAGGCCTGCCGTGCGCTCCGCGAAGAGGGAATAGAGGTTGTGCTCTTAAACTCGAACCCGGCGACCATCATGACGGACAAGGACATTGCGGACCATGTCTACATCGAGCCGCTGACGGTCGAGGTATTGGAGCGCTTAATTCTGAAGGAAAAAGCCGGACTCGGTGCTCCCGACCCTCGGCGGTCAGGCGGGCCTCAATCTCGCGATGGAGCTCGAGGAGAGAGGCTTTTTTGCGGAGCACAATGTCCGCCTGATCGGCACCACGGCGCTGACCATCAAGAAGGCAGAGGACAGAGAGCTCTTTAAGGAGACCATGGAAAAGATCGGCGAGCCGGTCGCAGCGTCGAAGGTCGTCGAAAATGTCGAGGACGGCATCGCGTTTGCGGAGGAAATCGGCTATCCGGTCGTGTTGCGCCCGGCATACACGCTCGGCGGCAGCGGCGGCGGCATTGCGGAAGACCGCCGTGCCCTCGTTGAGATACTGCAGAACGGTCTCCGCCTCTCCCGCGTGGGACAGGTGCTTGTGGAGCGCTGCATTGCGGGCTGGAAGGAGATTGAGTACGAGGTCATGCGCGACGGCGCGGGCAACGTAATCACGGTCTGCAACATGGAGAACTTAGATCCGGTCGGCGTGCACACGGGCGACTCGATTGTGGTTGCGCCCTCTCAGACCCTCGGCGACAAGGAGTACCAGATGCTCCGCAGCTCCGCGCTCAACATTATCACCGAGCTCGGCATCACCGGCGGCTGCAATGTGCAGTACGCGCTGAATCCGAACAGCTTTGAGTACTGCGTCATTGAGGTGAATCCGCGTGTCAGCCGTTCCTCTGCGCTCGCTTCGAAGGCGACCGGCTATCCGATCGCAAAGGTCGCGGCGAAGATTGCGCTTGGATACACCCTGGATGAGATCAAGAACGCGGTGACCAAGAAGACCTACGCTTCCTTTGAGCCCATGCTCGACTACTGCGTGGTCAAGATGCCGCGTCTGCCCTTCGATAAGTTCATCACGGCAAAGCACACGCTCGGCACGCAGATGAAGGCGACCGGTGAGGTCATGGCAATCTGCACGAACTTTGAGGGCGCGCTCATGAAGGCGATACGTTCGCTCGAGCAGCACGTGGACAGCCTGATGAGCTATGACTACGCTTCCCTTGACGACGATGAGCTCCAGAGAGAGCTGCGCGTGGTCGACGATCGCCGCATCTGGGTCATCGCGGAGGCATTGCGCCGCGGCTTCTCCTACGACGATATCTTCGCGCTGACCAAGATCGATCGCTGGTTCATCCATAAGCTGGACCGTCTGGTCCGCATGGAGGCAGAGCTCCGCAGAAGACCGCTGACCGAGGAACTGCTCCGCGATGCGAAGCGCTTTGAGTTCCCGGATCACGTGATCGCGGCGCTCAGCGGCAGGACCGAGGCCGAGGTCAAGGCAAAGCGCGCGGAATTCAAGATTTACCCGGGCTTTAAGATGGTCGATACCTGCGCTGCGGAGTTTGCGGCGGAGACCCCGTACTACTACAGCGTCTATGACGGCGAGAACGAGGCGGAGGAGACGAAGCCGAAGAAGAAGGTTCTGGTTCTCGGCTCCGGCCCGATACGCATCGGTCAGGGCATCGAGTTCGACTTCTGCTCCGTGCACTGCACCTTCACCTTCAGGAAAGAGGGCTATGAGACCATCATCGTCAACAACAATCCGGAGACGGTCTCGACCGACTTTGACATTGCGGACAAGCTCTACTTTGAGCCGCTGACCCCGGAGGATGTCGAAGCGATTGTGAACTTTGAGAAGCCGGACGGCGCGGTCGTGCAGTTCGGCGGTCAGACCGCAATCAAGCTGACCGAAGCACTCATGAAGATGGGCGTTCCGATTCTCGGCACGGCGGCGGAGGATGTCGATGCGGCCGAGGACAGAGAGCGCTTTGACGCGATTCTTCAGGAAACCGGCATTCCGCGCGCGGCGGGCGGCACGGTCTTTACGGCGGAAGAGGCAAAGGAGATTGCCCACCGCCTCGGGTATCCGGTGCTGGTGCGTCCCTCCTACGTGCTCGGCGGCGCGGGCATGCGCATCGCAATTTCGGACCACGATATCGACGAGTACATCGGTGTGATCAACCGCTATGCGCAGGAACACCCGATTCTGGTCGACAAGTATATTCAGGGCATTGAGGTTGAGGTCGATGCGGTCTGCGACGGCAAGGATATCCTGATCCCGGGTATCATGCAGCACATTGAGCGCACCGGCATTCACTCCGGTGACTCGATTTCGGTTTACCCGGCGCAGTCGCTCTCCGAGACCGTGAAGGAGAAGATTGTCGACTACTCCGAAAAGCTCGCGCGTGCGCTGCACGTAAAGGGCATGATCAACATTCAGTTCATCGCGAAGGGCGAGGAAGTCTATGTGATTGAGGTGAACCCGCGCTCCTCGCGCACCGTTCCCTATATTTCGAAGGTCACGGGCATTCCGATCATTCCGCTCGCAACCCGCGTGATTTGCGGTCACGGCATCCGTGAACTGGGCTATGAGCCGGGTCTCCAGAAGGAGGCGGATTACATTGCGGTCAAGATGCCTGTCTTCTCGTTTGAGAAGATTCGCGGCGCCGACATCAGCCTCGGACCGGAGATGAAATCGACGGGCGAGTGCCTCGGCATCGCGAAGAGCTTTAACGAGGCGCTCTACAAGGCCTTCCAGGGCGCGGGCGTGAAGCTCCCGAAGTACAAGAACATGATCATTACCGTTCGGGATGAGGACAAGGCGGAAATCGCGCCGATCGCAAAGCGCTTTGAGGCGCTCGGCTACCGCATCTTCTCGACCCGCGGCACGGCGAAGGTTTTAAAGGAGGCCGGCATCAAGGCACTCGAAGTGAGAAAGCTCGAGCAGGAGCATCCGAACATTCTGGATCTCATCCTGGGCCACGAGATGGACCTGGTCATCGACACGCCGCCGGAGGGCGCGGACCGCGAGAAGGACGGCTTTGAGATTCGCAGAAATGCGGTCGAGACCGGCGTCAATGTGCTGACGGCGCTCGACACCGCGGAGGCCCTCGCAACTGCGCTCGAGCAGAAGGCTGAGGAACTCACACTGATTGATATCGCGTCGCTCTGACGCGCATCCTTGCCCCGCCGCTTTGGCGGGGCAAGTTGTCTATGAGGAGAAGCCATGCGCACAATCATACTATCGGACATCCACGGCGAGGCGGAGACACTCTGCTGTATGCTTGAGGAGTTGAATTTCGATTCCGCCACGGAGGAACTCGTGGTGCTCGGAGATGCCTTGGACTACGGAACTTCTCCGGCGGAGACCTATATCGCCCTCCGGAATCTTGCGGAGCGGATGGAAAAACGCTTTGTCTACATCCGCGGCGAGCACGAGCAGATGCTCCTCGATGCCCTGCTCTTAACAAGGGGGCAGATTGCCAACGGTCTCCTCTGGAAGCAGAACGGCGGCAAGGAGACCCTCGCGTCTCTGGAGGAGAGAAAGATAGCGCCGGGGAAGACTGCGCTCTGGCTGAAGGACCATACGCGGACCTGGTATGAGTGTCAGGACTTCATTGCCGTGCACGCGGACATTGCGGACGAGGTCATCTGGAACAACGAGCCGGAGACCTTTCTCTGGGGCAATCGTTGTATCGAAGAGAACAACTACGCGGGAAAACTCACGGTTTTCGGGCATCACCGCGTCGACTGCCCGACTTATTTGGACGGCAGCGGCGTCGAGAGCCGCTTTCACCCGAGCTACGGCACCTGGTTTCAGCTGCCGCGCACGGGCGCGATTGCGATGGACACGGGCTGCGGCGAGGAGAACGGATGCCTCACGGCGATGATAATCGAGAACGGCATGATGCGCTTTGAGAGAATTTAAGCGCCGTGGTATACTGAACCTATCTACGATTTTGAAAGAGGAGAAGAAGAGATGAATTGCTACGATGAGCTCAAGGCCCGCGGGCTGATTGCACAGGTGACCAACGAGGAAGAGGTGAGCCGCCTCGTGAACGAGGGCAAGGCGACCTTCTATATCGGCTTCGATCCGACGGCGGACAGTCTGCACGTGGGACATTTTATGGCGCTCTGCCTGATGAAGCGCCTTCAGATGGCGGGCAATCAGCCGATTGCTCTGGTCGGCGGCGGCACGGGAATGATCGGAGATCCTTCCGGCAGAACCGATATGCGCAGCATGATGACCGTCGAGCAGATTGACAGCAACTGCGAGAGCTTTAAGCGTCAGATGTCCCGCTTCATCGAGTTCGGCGAGGGCAAGGCGAGAATGGTGAACAATGCCGACTGGCTTCGGAACTTGAATTACATTGAGTTTATCCGCGACATCGGCCCCCACTTTTCGGTCAACAACATGCTCCGCGCGGAGTGCTATAAGAACCGCATGGAGAAGGGACTCTCTTTCCTCGAGTTTAACTACATGCTCATGCAGGGCTATGACTTCTACGAGCTCTTTCAGCGCTATCACTGCAACATGCAGTTCGGCGGCGACGACCAGTGGTCCAACATGCTCGCGGGCACGGAGCTGATTCGCCGTAAGCTCGGCAAGGATGCGCACGCCATGACCATCACCCTCCTCTTAAACTCCGAGGGCAAGAAGATGGGTAAGACCGTCGGCGGTGCGGTCTGGCTGGATCCGAACAAGACCTCGCCCTTTAACTTCTACCAGTACTGGAGAAATGTCGGCGATCAGGATGTGTTAAAGTGCCTCCGAATGCTGACCTTCCTGCCGCTCGAGAAGATCGATGAGATGGATCGCTGGGAGGGAGCGCAGCTGAACGAGGCAAAGGATATTCTCGCTTACGAGCTCACGACGCTGGTGCACGGCGAAGAGGAGGCCAAGAAGGCGCGCGAGGGCGCACAGGCACTCTTTGCGGGCGGTGCGGCATCCGAGAATGTCCCGACTGTGGAGCTTTCGGATGAAGACTTTGTTGAGGGCAAGGCGGATATCCTGAGTCTGCTTATGAAGGCAGGTCTTGCGGCCTCCCGCTCCGAGGCGAGACGCAATGTCCAGCAGGGCGGTGTCAGCATGGACGGCGAGAGCGTGAAGGATATCGCGATGAGCTATGAGCCGGATTTCTTTGCCGGCGAGGGCAAGCTCTTAAAGCGCGGCAAGAAGAATTTCGTAAAGCTCATCAAGGCATAAGACAATTAAGACAGCAAAACGGCCCGGGAGAGCGAAACCGGGCCGTCGTCTTCGAGCGAAAAACAATCGAAACCGAACCCGGACGGAGGCGAAAGAAGCTTCTTAAAAAAGAAAGAGAACGGGGAAAAAGCCGGGATAAAGAGAAAACGGGATAGAAAGAAAACTGGATAGAAAGAAAACTGGATAGAAAGAAAAACGATGCCCACCGGTACTGCCGATACCGGGATACGGCGGGGCGGAGATTCGAAACCCGACAAAGATCAGATTCGAGCAACAGCATCACAGCAAAGGAGGAGAGGTATGCAGAAGTTTGTCTACTATGCGCCGACGGAAATCGTATTCGGGCGCGGCGAAGAGGCGAGAGCGGCAGAGCTGGTACAGCGCTACGGCGGTAAGCGGGTATTTGTAATCTACGGCGGCAACTCCGCAAAGAAGAGCGGTCTCCTCGCGCGGATAGAAGAAAACCTGCGTGCGGCAGGCCTTAGCGTACTGTCGAGCGGCGGTGTGGTGCCGAACCCCTGGTATCGACCGCGCGCCGCATGGTCGAGGAGGCGAGGGCCTTTCGGGCGGACTTTATCTTGGCAGTCGGCGGCGGCTCCGTAATCGATACGGCAAAGGGTGTCGCGCATACCGTGGCGGCCCCGGGCAGCGATGTCTGGGAGTTCTGGACAGGCAGAAAGGTGGAGGCGAGCCTCCCGATCGGTGTAATTCTTACCATCTCTGCGGCGGGCTCCGAGACCAGCAATTCCGCGGTGCTCACAAACGATACCCTCCCGCAGCCCACGAAGCGCGGCATCACGAGTGATTTTAACCGCCCGAAATTTGCAATTTTGAACCCGGAGCTCACGATGACGCTGCCCGTATGGCAGATCGGCGCGGGCGCCGCGGATATCTTCATGCACACGGCGGAGCGCTATTTTACGCCCATACTCGGCAATCATCTGAGCGATGAGATCGCGGAGGGCTTACTCCGGGATGTGGTGCACTTCGGTCCGATTGCGGTGAAAAACCCGCAGGATTACGAGGCGATGAGCGAGCTCATGTGGTGCGGCTCCGTGTCCCATGTCGGCCTGACCGGCATTGGCTCGAAAGGCGATACGCCCCGCGACGGAGACTGGTCCTGCCACCAGCTCGGCATGGCGCTCTCGGCAATCGGCGACTACACCCACGGCGCGACGCTGACTGCGGTTTTTCCCGCCTGGGCGCGCTATGTGAAGGATGCGAACCCCTCTCGCTTTGTCCGCTTTGCGGAAAAGGTCTACGGCATCACGGAGGGCACGGAAGAGGAGCGCATCGAGGCCGGTATCAAGGCAAGCGAAGATTTCTTTGCCTCCCTCGGCATGCCGATACGCCTCGGCGAACTTCTCGGTCATGCGGCGAGCGAAGAAGAAATTCTGGCCTTTGCGGACGAATGTAGCTATCAGAAGAGCCGCAGCATCGGTTCCTTCCGTGTCTTAACGTATGAGGATATTCGGAATATTTATGCGCGTGCTTAAACACAGGGACTTGCGCGGAAGCCAAATCAGTGCTAAAATTTCGTGAAAATATTAACACAGCCCGAAAGGAGCGGCGATGAAACCATATGCAGAGTTGACCAAGGAAGAATTGCTGGGCTTAAAGAAGGAGCTCAAGGCAAAGTATAAGGAGATGCAGGCCATGGCCCTGAAACTCGATATGAGCCGCGGCAAGCCCTGTACGGAGCAGCTGGATCTCTCGATGGGGATGATGGCAGTGCTGAACGAGGACAGCGAGCTTCGCTCCGAAGACGGCACGGACTGCCGCAACTACGGCGTGTTGACCGGTATTCCCGAGGCGCTGGAGCTCATGGGAGATATGATGGAAGTGCCCTACGACCACATCATCCTCTACGGAAACTCGAGCTTAAACGTCATGTACGACACGATTTCCCGCTGCTATACGCACGGTGTGATGGGGGCGACCCCGTGGTGCAAACTCGACAAGGTGAAATTCCTCTGTGTTGTGCCGGGTTACGACCGTCACTTTGCGATTACCGAGTACTTCGGCATCGAGAACGTCCCGGTGCCCATGCTGCCGACCGGTCCCGACATGGATATGGTCGAGAAGCTGGTCGCGGAGGATGAGTCCATCAAGGGTATTTGGTGCGTCCCGAAGTATTCGAACCCGACCGGCAACTCCTATTCGGATGAGACCGTGCGCCGTCTGGCACGCTTAAAGCCCGCGGCCAAGGACTTCCGTCTCTACTGGGACAATGCCTATACGATTCATCATCTCTACGACCACGAACAGGATACGATTATCGAGATTCTTGCCGAGTGCAAGCGCGCGGGAAATCCGGACCTGGTCTACAAGTTTGCTTCGACCTCGAAGGTCAGCTTCCCGGGCTCCGGTATCGCGGCGCTCGCCTCGTCTCTCAATAACCTCGAGGACATCAAGAAGCAGCTCAAAGTTCAGACCATAGGCCACGACAAGGTGAACCAGCTGCGCCATGTCCGTTTCTTCGAGGACATTCACGGCATGGTCGAGCACATGAGAAAGCACGCGGACATTCTGCGTCCCAAGTTCGAGATGGTCGATGAGATTTTGGAGCGCGAACTCGGCGGTCTCGGCATCGGCAGCTGGACCAAGCCGAAGGGCGGCTACTTTATCTCCTTCGATACCCTCGAGGGCTGCGCGAAGAAGGTTGTGTCCCGCTGCGCCAAGGCGGGTGTGGTCATGACCGGCGCAGGCGCTACCTGGCCGGGCGGCAAGGATCCGCACGACTCGAACATCCGCATAGCGCCCTCGTTCCCGCCCCTCAACGATTTGCGCATCGCGGCAGAGCTCTTTGCGCTCTGCGTGAAGTATGTGAGCGTCGAGAAGTTCCTCGCGGCTTTTGAGGAAACGGCGCCGAAGAGCGCGGAGAACGGCGAAACTGTCTAAAGGCTTTCGCTCTCATCAAGATTAAAACGAAAACTACCCCGTGCGGTTTCGGCTGAGGTCGAAACCGCACGAGCTAATTATCCATGTTAGGGCTATGCGTTAGCCGTCGCGCTCAGCGCGCGCCCTGACAGCGTCGGTGGGCATCCTCCGGAAGAGGGGCCGCCGTGAGGGAAAGGTTCTCCTCTTCGCGTAGCAGGTCCGCAAGGCTTATGTGATCGATCACCTCATTGACCGCGTCCTCAATGCGCGAAAAGACAGAACGGGACACACATCTTCCGGCGAGATCGCAGGAGACCGAGTCCTGTCCGAGACAGACAACCGGCGCCATATTGCCCTCGGTCAGGCGTAAGATGTCGCCGACCGAGTAGCTCTCGGGTGCGCGGGTCAGGAGATAACCTCCCTGGGCGCCCCGTATGCTCTTCACGAAACCCGCCTTGCTCAGCACGGACACAATTTGCTCCAGATACTTTTCCGAGAGCTCCTGCTTTGCGGCGGCATCTTTTAAACGCGTGACTTGCTCCGGCTGTCTCGCAAATTCCATCATCAGGCGAAGCGCGTAGCGCCCCTTTGTGGATATTTTCATGACAACTCCTTCCAAGCTTTTGCTTGCCAATATTTCCTAGTAATTCACTCGGGATTTAGAATAGCAGGAAAAAAACGCTTTGGCAAGCAAAACAGGCCGAATTATGGTATACTGAAACGAAAACAATTGGAGTATTTTTCTCAAAAAAGGAGGAAAAAGTATGCCGTTTATACCGGGTGTTATTCTGTTGGTTCTGTTTCTCGCGATTCTCGTTAACGGTATTTGCATTGTGCCGCAGGCACAGGCTCTTATCATCGAGCGGCTGGGACGTTACCACTCGACTTGGGATGCGGGTGTACACCTTAAGATTCCCTTTGTGGATCGCATTGCAAAGCGCGTCAACCTGAAGGAGCAGGTGGCGGACTTCCCGCCGCAGCCCGTGATTACGAAGGATAATGTTACGATGCGCATCGACTCCGTTGTCTTTTTTTGTGATTACCGAGCCGAAGCTCTATGCCTACGGTGTCGAGAACCCGATTTCCGCAATCGAGAACCTGACGGCGACCACGCTTCGTAATATCATCGGTTCCATGGACCTCGATACCACGCTGACCTCCCGTGAGACCATCAACACCGAGATGCGCTCTCAGCTGGATGTCGCGACCGATCCCTGGGGCATCAAGGTAAACCGTGTCGAGCTGAAGAACATTCTTCCGCCGGATGCGATTCGCGAAGCCATGGAGAAGCAGATGAAGGCAGAGCGCGAGAAGCGTGAGCTCATCACCCTGGCACAGGGGTAAGAAGGAGTCCGCGGTCCTGAACGCGCAGGGTAACAAGGAGGCGGCTATCCTGAATGCGGAGGCAGAGAAGCAGACCGCGATTCTCCGCGCAGAGGCAGAGAAGGAGAGAAAGATTCAGGAGGCGGAAGGTCAGGCAAAGGCAATTCGCGCCGTCAAGGAGGCAGAGGCAGAGGGTATCCGTCTGATTCGCGAGGCGGGTGCCGATGAGGCTGTGTTGCGTCTCCGCGGTCTGGATGCTTTGACCCGCGTCGCGGACGGCAGAGCGACCAAGATCGTGATTCCGTCCGACATTCAGAATTTGGCGGGACTGGTGACCGCTTTAAAGGAGACCGCTTCGGTGGCAACGCCGGGCGATGGGAGTGAGAAGAAGGCATGAGAGACGGGTTTCTCCGCGTCGCAGCCGCGACGCCTTCCGTGCGGGTTGCAGACCCCGCTTACAACCGGGAGCAAATCGAGACCATCATTCGGAGCGAAGCGGCTCGGGGAACCAAGGTACTGGTGTTCCCCGAGCTCGCGCTGAGCGCCTACACCTGCGGGGATTTGTTTTTGCAGGACGCGCTGCAGGAAGCGGTGCTCCGGGAGTTGCGGCAGCTGCTGCATAACACGGCGGACAGCGAAGTACTTTGCTTTGTCGGTCTGCCTTTTGCATTTGAGAACCGACTTTACAATGCGGTCGCGGTCTTTCAAAAGGGGGAGTTGCTCGGTCTTGTGCCGAAGCTGCACATTCCGAATTACGGCGAGTTTTACGAGCGACGCTACTTTACGCCGGGCTTTGAAGCACCGGTTTTGGTGCCGCTCTTCGGGGAGCGGCTGCCTTTTGGCGCGCGATTGCTCTTTTCCTGCGAGAGCCTGCCGGAGCTCAAAATCGGCGTTGAGATCTGTGAGGATCTCTGGGTGCCGAATGCGCCCTCCATCGATCTCTGTACGGCAGGGGCTACGCTGATCGTGAACTGCTCGGCTTCGAACGCGCTCGCCGGAAAGCGGAAGGCGCGGCGGGAGCTTGTCAAGGCACAGAGCAGCAAGCTGCTCGCGGGTTATGTCTACGCGAGCGCCGGCGAAGGCGAATCGACGCAGGACCTTGTGTTCAGCGCCCATAACTTGATTGCGGAGGCGGGAGAAGTTCTTGCGGAGTCGCCCTTACTTACGAATACAGTCGTTGCCTCGGAACTGGATCTGAAAAAAATCCTTTTCTTAAGAAGACGGCAGAGTAGTTATCCCGGGAGAGACAGCGAGTCGAATTTGTACTGCGACATCGACTTTGACCTTCGTCTCACGGAGACCGAACTCACGCGGAAGGTGAATCCGGCGCCCTTTGTGCCGGCGGAGCTGAGGCGCGCGCGGAGCGCTGCGAGAAATCCTTCGGATACAGTCGCTCGGTTTGAAAAAGCGCCTTGACCACATTCACGGCTCCCGCGCTGTGCTGGGGCTTTCGGGCGGACTTGATTCGACCCTTGCTCTCCTGGTTGCGGTGCGGAGCTTTGATGCGCTCGGCCTTCCGCGGAGCGGCATTGAGACGATTACCATGCCGGCCTTCGGCACCACGGACAGAACCTACCGAAATGCCTGCGAACTCGCGGCGGCACTCGGGACAAGCCTCGAGGAGATTTCGATACGCGAAGCCGTGTTACAGCACTTTAAGGACATCAAGCAGGACCCCGAAAAGCACGACATCACCTATGAGAACGCCCAGGCGCGCGAACGCACCCAGGTGCTCATGGACATCGCGAATCGGGACAATGCCCTGGTCATCGGAACCGGAGACCTCTCGGAATTGGCGCTCGGCTGGGCTACCTACAACGGCGACCACATGTCGATGTACGCGGTCAATGTTTCGGTGCCGAAGACCTTGGTGCGCGTACTCGTAGAGCACGAGGCCGGCCTTGCGAGCGGAAAACTCCGCGAGGTCTTACTCGACATTCTCGATACACCGGTGAGCCCGGAGCTTTTGCCGCCGAAGGACGGCGTCATCAGCCAAAAGACGGAGGATTTGGTGGGCCCCTACGAGCTCCACGACTTCTTCCTGTTTCAGATGCTGCGCTACGGCAGCAGTCCGCGGAAAATATACCGCCTTGCCTGCCGCGCGTTTGCGGGTGTCTATGACGGGGCGACTGTCAAAAAGTGGCTTATTACCTTCCTCCGCCGTTTCTTCACGCAGCAGTTTAAACGCTCCTGCCTGCCGGACGGTCCGAAGACGGGCAGTGTTGCGGTCTCGCCGCGCGGCGATCTTCGCATGCCCTCGGATGCGGTGAGCCGTATCTGGCTCGAAGAGGCAGAGACCCTATGATTACTTCGCCGGCCAATAAAAAAGTGAAGGAAGTGCGGGCGCTCTTTGACAAGGCCTCTCTCCGCGCGGAGCGGGGACTCTTCCCGATTGAGGGGGTCCGCATGTTCCTGGAAGCACCCGCAGCGGAAATCGAAGAGCTCTATGTGAGCGAGAGTTTTGCGGCGCGCGCCGAGGGGGAAGTTCGGAAGAAGATAGAAGCGCTCAAGGCAGAGACTGTCGCAGACAATATTTGCGAAGATGTCGGACACGAAGACGCCGCAGGGCGTGCTCGCACTGGTCCGCATGCAGCGAAAGAGTCTCGAGGAAGTTTTGAAGGGCGGCGCGAGTTGTTTTCTTGCGGTCGAGAGCTTGCAGGACCCGGGAAATCTCGGAACCATGCTTCGCGCGGGCGAGGGCGCGGGTCTCTCCGCGATACTCGCAAACCGCGGTACGGTGGATGTCTACAATCCGAAGCTGGTGCGCGCGACCATGGGCAGCATATTCCGCATCCCGGTGGTCTATGTCGACGACTTTCGGGAGGCACTCCTAACGCTTGCGCGGGAAGGCATACGCCTCTATGCGGCGGCGCTTCGGGCCTCCGTGCCCTATGACAGCATAGAGTATCCGGAGAAGACCGCCTTCTTAATCGGCAATGAGGGCGGCCGGGCTCAGCGAGGAAGCGATTGCCGCGGCAAATCAGAGCATTCACATTCCCATGCTCGGGCAGGGTAGAATCCTTAAATGCGGCGGTTGCCGCATCGATTTTACTCTATGAGCGCGCGAGACAGAGAAGAAAGGAGCGTGCATGAAGGGAAGCATGACGGCGCAGAACAGCTTTTTACTGGATGCTCTGCATGTCTTTGTCGGGATTGCGGTCACGGTGCTGGCTGTTTTCGCCTTTTTTTGTCGCCGGAAGAGCATCCGCTCTTTTTCTCCCTGATTTTCGGTCTGGCGGGCCTTCTGGCCCTTGCAAACGGCCTGGTGCGCCTCTCGGCGCTCGGACGGGCGCACCGGAAAAGGGGAACCGCGTTTGCAATTGTTTTTCTGGGGCTCTTGCTCCTCATGCTCTGCGCAATCAGCGCGGTTGTCATGCTCTGAGGTGAAGCCTTGTTAAAGGATGATATCTTAAAGGCCCTGCTCGACGCAGGCGATTACTGCTCCGGTCAGGCGCTCTGCGAGCGCTTTCATGTGACGCGGACAGCCGTCTGGAAGGCGGTCGCAAAGCTGCGGGATGAGGGCTATACCATTGAAGCGAGACAGAATCGAGGATACTTATTGCGGAATACAGGATATTTGCTGAGTCAGGCCTCTCTTGACGAGGCCTTCGGCGATCAGCGGTTTTTGAAGCGCTGGGTCTTTTTGCAGCAGACCGACTCGACCAATCTGGAAGTGAAGCGCGCCGCCGGAGAGGGTGACGAAGGGCCCACGCTGTTTGTCGCGGAGGAGCAGACCGCGGGAAGGGGGCGTCAGGGGCAGAGTGGAGTTCACCGCCCGGCAGCGGTATCTGGATGTCGCTCTTACTGCGCCCGAAGCTCCGTCCGGAGCGCGCCTCTATGCTTACCTTGGTCACGGCGCTTGCGGTGACGGACGGCATACGCGAAGCAACCGGCCTCGAGGCGGCCATCAAGTGGCCGAACGATGTCGTGGTGCGCGGAAAAAAGGTCGCGGGCATACTCACGGAGATGAGTACGGATTTGGACCGCATCGAATTTGTGGTCATCGGCATCGGCATCAATGTGAATACGGATAGCTTTCCGGAGGAAATACGCGAGGTTGCGACTTCGCTCGCCATCGAACAGGGCAAGGAGACCGCGCGCACGCCCATCATTGCCGCTGTCTGGAAGCAGTTTGCGCGCTATGAGAAGCTGTTTGAGGAAAAAGGCAGCTTCACGGCCTTAAAGGAGCGCTACGAGGCGCTGCTTGCGAACCGGGGCAGAGAAGTGCGCGTTCTGGATCCCGACGGCGAGTATTGCGGCGTTGCGGAAGGTATTACGGAGGGCGGAGAGCTCTTGGTGCGGCGTGAAGATCAAAGTCTCATGGCGGTTCGGAGCGGTGAGGTCAGTGTGCGTGGGATTTACGGCTATATTTAAGTTTCGTATCTTCAGCGGAGCAAGAACAGGAGGATGAATCCAAATGGCAGAAGAGAAGAGAACGGAAAAGAAGAGCGCAAAGGGCGGCAAGAAAGCGGAGGCCGAGAAGCGGGAAATTCGCGAGCAGGAGCTCATGCAGGGATTGCTGCAGTTGGTCGAGCAAGCCAAGAACAAGGATTCCAAGCTGGATGTCGATGAAATCAACGACTATTTTCAGGATTACCAGCTGAGTCCCGAGGGCATCGAGCATATCTACAACTATCTCGAGGGCCAACAACATCGAGGTGCAGCATCACCGTGAGGAAGAGCCGCCGGAAGATTTGGAAAAAGGTCGATAAGGGGGAGATGTCCTCTTGGGGATCGACCTGGATCTCGATGACGACCTTGACAACGAGGATGAAAACGGCGAGAAAATCGAGGGAGAAGAGATCAATCTGAACCCCGTGGAGCTCCTGGAAGGTGTCGGCACCGAAGACCCGGTCCGCATGTATTTAAAGGAGATCGGAACCGTGCCGCTGCTCACTGCGGAAGAAGAGATGGAACTCGCGCGAAGAAAGCAGGCCGGCGATGAGAAGGCGAAGAAGAAGCTGATCGAGGCGAACCTCCGTCTCGTGGTCAGCATCGCAAAGCGCTACACGGGGCGCGGTATGAGCTTCCTGGACCTTGTGCAGGAGGGCAACCTGGGTCTCATCAAGGGCGTCGAGAAGTTCGATCCCGAGAAGGGCTTTAAGCTCTCGACCTACGCAACTTGGTGGATACGCCAGTCCGTGACACGCGCACTCGCAGATCAGGCGAGAACCATACGCGTGCCGGTGCACATGGTCGAGACCATCAATAAAATGAGCAAGATGCAGCGCAAGCTGACGCTGGAGCTCGGCTACGAGCCGAGTGTCGCGGAACTCGCAAAGGCGCTCGACATGACCGAGGAAAAGGTCATGGAAATCATGCAGATAGCGCGAGAGCCTGCTTCGCTCGAGACGCCGATCGGCGAGGAGGACGATTCGAACCTCGGCGACTTTGTCGCGGACAACAACGTGTTGACCCCGGAGGACAATGTGGAGTCCGTCATGCTGCGCGAGCACATCGATGCACTGCTCGGCGACCTCAAGGAGAGAGAGCGTCAGGTCATCGTGCTTCGCTTCGGTCTTGAGGACGGCCATCCGCGCACGCTCGAGGAAGTCGGCAGAGAGTTCAAGGTGACCAGAGAGCGCATCCGCCAGATTGAGGCAAAGGCGCTCAGAAAGCTCAGAAACCCGGTGAGATCCAAGAGAATTCGAGACTTTTTATGAATCAGAGAAATTATCAGAGAGAACAGGACCTCTTGGTCCGAAAAACGAAAGCTTCGGGACTTGTCCCGAAGCTTTTCTTCACGTCTGCTGCGCGCCCTGCTCTTCTTTTTTTGTCTGGAAAGCCTGGCACCGCATTTTGATGTGACCGTCTTTTTGTAATCCGAACATCGACGACCCGGAGGAATACCACCGGCGCGCCGAGGAGGAGCAGCGCCTACTCCGGGAAATGGATTTGCCGCGCCCGGTCGGATTTCTGGAGGAGAGTACAATCCGGAGCGCTTTCACGAAGCGGTGCGCGGGCACGAAAACGGATCCGGAGGGCGGTGAGCGCTGCGGCATTTGCTTGAGCTTCGCCTCCGCGAGAGCGCCAAGGCTGCCAAGGCGGGCGGTTTTGACTATTTTACGACCAGCCTCACGATTTCGCCGATGAAAAGCGCCCCCGGCTGAACGCAATCGGGGAGCGCGTCGGTGCGGAGGAAGGGTTGCCTTCCTGCCCTCTGATTTTAAAAAGAAAAACGGTTTTCTCCGCTCGACGGAGCTATCGAAAAGAGCACGGGCTTTACCGCCAGGATTACTGCGGCTGCTCCTACTCAAAGCGGGATGCGGAGCGGAGAGAGGCTCAGCGGTGCTCGGAGGCAAAGACGGACTCGGCGAGCGTGTCCGCAAGCGCGAGCAACTGTAAGCGCTGCTCCTCATGACCGCGGGACTTTAAGGTGACCGTGTCCTGCAGGAAGTTCATGTTCTTCATCGAAGAGAGAGTTCGCTCATCTTCTTGCCGGATACCGGCGCCCAGGAGCCGTTCTCCACGAGGGCAATCGAGCGGTTCTGCAAATTGTGTGCCGCGAGCTCGCGGAGCAGTCCCTCCATGTAGGGGAAAATCTCGTTGTTGTAAGTCGCGGAAGCAAAGACCAGGTGGCTTGCGCGGAAGGCCTCGGAGACCAGGTAGGAGACATCGGTCACGGAGACATCGTACATTTTGATGTTCTTAATCTTACGCTCGCCAAGGGGCGTTTGCAAAGCACCTCCGCGGCATTCTCGGTGCCGCCGTAAATCGAAGCGTAGAAGATAACCACTTCGTTGTCTTCGGGGCGGTAGGTTGCCCAGCGGGAGTACTTCTCAATGAGCCACTGAATCTTGTTTGCGACGCGCCACACGGGACCGTGCAAGGGGCAAATCATCTGAATGTCGAGGCCCGCCGCCTTGTTTAAGAGCGCCTGCACCTGCACGCCGTATTTGCCGACAATGTTCGAGTAGTAGCGGCGCATCTCGGAGAGTTCAAAGTCGCCGAAATTCAGCTGATCCGCATACAGGGTTGCCGGAGAGCGCACCGAAGGTGCCGAAGGCATCCGCGGAGAAAAAGAATTTTATCGGTCTCGTCATAGGTGACGGTGACTTCCGGCCAGTGCACCATGGGCGCCAGGATGAAGCGGAAGTTGTGGCGACCGGTCGAGAGCGTATCATTCTCCTTGACCTGCATGACCTTGCCCTGCAGATTGAGATCTCCGAAGAACTGCTTGATCATCGCATGGGTCTTTGCACTGCCCACAACCGTAGCCTCCGGGTAGCGGAGCAGCACTTCGGCGAGCGTAGCGCAGTGATCCGGCTCCATGTGGTTTACGATGATGTAGTCGAGCGGACGGCCGTTCAGCACAGCCTTGATGTTTTTCGAGGAATACCCGCAAATTGCGTGATCTACGGTATCGAGCAGGACGGTCTTCTCGTCCATAACCAAGTAAGAATTGTAGGAAATGCCGAGCGGAACCGGGTGGCAGTTCTCAAACTTAGCGAGTCTACGGTCGCTGGATCCGAGATACCAGAGCGTATCGCTCATCTGAATGCCTGATGCATAACTTCTCCTTTTCTGACGGTTTGCAGTGACTAAGTGTTGCGCCGCAAAATCATCTGGAACTTCTTCGCGGACAGTATACCACAAAGGAGGGCAGACTTGCCACTGCTTGCGGATTGCTTTGGAATGTTGTAGACTGAACTCGTCTTAAATTTAGGAAATAAAGCGGAGCCAGGGCTCCTGAGAGGTGAATTATGTCTGAAGCATGTAACTGTAATCACGGCGGTATGCCGGAGCCGCCGAAGCCGAATTTTCAGATTCCGAGCAATGAAAACAGCAATATCTGCCATGTGATTGCGATTATGAGCGGCAAGGGCGGCGTCGGTAAGTCGCTCGTCACAAGCCTGCTCGCTTCCCGCGTCAGTGCGGCGGGCTATCGCGTCGGTATACTCGATGCGGATATCACCGGCCCCTCGATTCCGAAGGCCTTCGGCGTGGACGGACAGAGCCTTCATTCCCGTGAGAATCTGATGGTGCCGGCCGAGACCGAGAGCGGCATCAAGATTGTGAGCTCGAATTTGTTGCTCGACGATGACACGGAGCCGCTCATCTGGCGCGGTCCCATGATTGCGAGTGTCGTGAAGCAGTTCTGGACCGATGTTTACTGGGGAGATGTCGATTATCTCTTTGTCGACATGCCGCCGGGCACCGGCGATGTGCCGCTCACGGTATTCCAGTCGCTGCCGGTCGAGGGGATAGTCGTGGTGACAAGCCCGCAGGAACTGGTGTCGATGATTGTTGAAAAGGCCGTCAACATGGCGCGTCAGATGGATGTTCCGATTCTCGGCCTCGTTGAGAATCTGAGTTACCTAATTGCCCGGACTGCGGGAAGCCCCATGCGGTCTTCGGTGAGAGCCACATCGATGAAATTGCGGCCGGTCACGGACTCAAAGTGCTTGCAAAGGCACCGATTGACTCCGCAATTGCCGCGGCGGTCGATGCGGGTAAGGTTGAAACCCTCACGGCACCGTGGCTTGACGAAGCGGTTGCCGCAGTGACGGGAGATAAGAAGGCAGAGTGATAACAAGAGGCGGCAATCCGAACAGCGAACTTGAGCAATCCATACTCCGTGCCCCGGGCGAATTCCAGGTTCCGGAGAGCATGGTCGCATGGGCGCAGCAGTTTCAGGATGCCATGATGATGTACAGTTGTGCCATACGGGAAGTTAAGACCAAGCTGGAAGTTTTAAACGATGAGCTCTCGGTGCGAAATCAAAGAAATCCCATTGAGATGATTAAGTCGCGGGTCAAGCAGCCGCGGAGCATTGTCGAAAAATTAAAGCGCAAGGGCTATCCGCTGACCCTGCAGGCCATGCAGGATAATCTGGACGACATTGCCGGTATACGTGTCATCTGTTCCTTTGTGGACGATATCTATGCGATTGCGGGGATGATGATGCGTCAGGACGATGTGCGCGTTCTTCAGATTAAGGATTACATCAAGAATCCGAAGGACAACGGCTACCGCTCCTACCACATCATTGCGGAAGTCCCGGTCTATTTCTCCGAACAGAAGAGCTTTATCCGGGTGGAAATACAGATACGCACAATCGCCATGGATTTCTGGGCGAGTCTGGACCACGAACTCAAGTACAAGAAGGAAATCCCCGATGCCGAGGAGATCTCGGAGGAACTCCGCGCCTGCGCGGATATCATCGCGGATACCGACGAGAAGATGCTTGCGATACGTCGCCGCCTCGAGCAGAAGAGTGCCGCGGGCTGAGAGAAAGCGCGGCAAAGGCGCGGATAGATGAGTAAAAGAAAAAGAGTCATGCGGTTGCATGACTCTCTTTTTCATTCGAACAACTTACGCGAGACGCTTTACAAAGTGTCCCTCGATGCTCACCTTCTCGTTGATGACGACAAAGGCCTGCGGATCGATTGCGTAGATGACAGACTTGAGCTGTCGCACCTCGTACTTCGAGACCGCACAGAAGAGAACGCGGGTCTCTTCGTTCGTGTAAGCGCCGTGCGCCCAGGTCGTGACACCGCGGCCGAGCTGCTTCAGAATCGCTGCTTCGAGCGAGTTGTCCTTGCTCTTTGTGATAATCGTGACCAGTACGTTGATATTCTGGGTGTGCATTCTGTCTTCGGCGACCGTGCAGACAGCCGTGCAAATCAGAGAATGAGATAACGGTCTGCGCGTTGAAGAGGAAGAGGCAGATGCCGTAGAGCACAACGTTTACGCCGATACCGACCTTTGCGACGCTGAAATCCTTTTTCCACTTGATGAGCAACAGCGCAATGACATCCATGCCGCCCGCGGATGCCTCGTTTCGAAAGCATAATACCGAGGCCGAAGCCGGAGACCAGTCCGCCGACAATGCGGGTGGAGAGCATATCGTCCATCACGTGTACCACGAGGGAATCACGGAGAGGAAGAACGAAATCAGCGTGGTCGTGAACAGCGTTTTTCAAAAGAATTTTTTTGCCGATGGCGCGCATCGAAATCAAGAGCACCGGAAAGTTGACGCGGTAGTAAATAATACCGGCGATATCAAAATTTCCGGTGTTGAGGTGTAGAGTGAGACCAAAACCGGTACGAATCAGCTGGCATACACCGAAGAGACCGCCGGAGTAGAGCTTGGCAGGAACAATAAACCAGTTGGTCGCAGCACGCATAAATCAGTGCGCCGACGGTGGCACCGAAGCTGCGAGAGCAGAGCCTTATGTTCCGAATGTTTTTTTGTCGAGTTCCATAGTGACGCCCCCTTGTTTATCATGTAGAGCATCATAACATAAGAACTACGGTAAAGATACAGCGGAAGTGGCTTTTTCCGTACAAAACTGTCTTTTTTGAACACAGCTTTTCCTTGAAATCAAAAAGGCGGAATGTTATAGTTTCAATGGTATACATTTACATAGAAGAAGGAGGTGACCGGGATGAGTGACAGTGATGGTGGAGGGCGAAGTAGAACCGCTGCGAACAGGGTGTTTCACGGGATTTGCGCTCACAGGCAGCCCGGGAACCTTTTGGAATTCCGAAAGTAGTGAGGGGCTTTGTGCCGCTCTCTCCTGTTCGCCGCGCCTCCGGTTTAGCTGTCAGTGCGCAACCCGTCGGCGAACTGCCTTGTCGGTTCAGGTGAAGAGAGAGGAGAGAGTATGGGAGAAAAGGGGCATGAAGAACCGTGAAGAACTCCAGCAGGAAATTCTGGAAATTCTCCGCGGAAGAAAGTCCCCGAAGATTATGCGAGATGAGCTCGATGAATACCATGCGAGCGATTTGGCCGCAGCGCTGGATGAGATTAACTTAGAAGAGAGAGAGCGTTTTTATCGTCTGCAGAGCGATGAAGACCTCGCGGAAGTGTTAGAGCACAGCGATTACGCTGATAAGTATCTGGGGGAGATGAGCCTGCACCGTGCGGCGAGTGTCCTCACCAGAATGGAGCCGGACGTTGCCGTCGACTTGATGAAGGAGAGCGATTCCGTAAAGAAGAAGGAGTGGCTGAACTCATGGATCCGGAGTCCAGAGCAAAGCTGCAGAGCCTTGCTTCCTTCGACGAGGATTTGATCGCAAGCCGCATGACGACGAACTTTGTCTGGCTGTACAGCAATATGACCGTGCGGGAGGGTATGAAATCCCTCGTCGAGCAGGCGGAGGAGCACGACAACATCTCCGTGATTTATGTTTTTGGATCCGCAGGGCGTCTTTTACGGTGCCATCAATTTTAAAGGACTTAATCATAGCCCGCAGAGACACCGAGCTCTCTGACATTATCATGACGCAGTTCCCCTATGTTTACGCCGATGAGCGCATCGAGGACTGCCTCTGGATTATCCGCGATTATTCCGAGGAGAGTATTCCGGTTCTTTCTTCGGACAACCGCATACTCGGTGCCATCACCTCGCAGGAAATCGCGGAAGTGGTCGGCGATGAGATGGGAGAGGACTATGCGAAGTTGGCAGGTCTCTCTGCCGAGGAGGATTTGAACGAGCCGCTCCGCATGAGTATCAAGAAGCGTCTCCCCTGGCTGATACTGCTCCTCGGCCTCGGCATGGTCGTCTCGAGCGTGGTAGGCCTCTTTGAGGGCGTTGTCGCGCAGCTCACGATTGTCATGGCCTTCCAGTCCCTGATTCTCGACATGGCAGGTAACGTAGGTACCCAGTCCCTTGCGGTCACGATTCGTGCCCTCATGGACGATCAGCTCACGCCGAAGCAGAAGCTAAAGCTTCTCACCAAGGAAGTCAATGTCGGTACTTTGAACGGTATCATTCTGGGTCTTCTAGCCTTTGTCGGTGTAGGTCTCTATGTCACCGTGTTCAAGGGCATGCCGCTGCACTATTCCTTCGCAATCTCGGGCTGCATCGGTGTATCGCTCGTTGTCGCGATGTTGATTTCGAGCTTGGTCGGTACCGCGGTTCCGATTTTCTTCAAGCACATCCACATCGACCCGGCAGCAGCTTCCGGTCCCCTGATCACAACCATTACCGACTTGGTCGGCGTTGTGACCTACTACGGACTTGCGTGGCTTTTGCTCATCGAATTCATTCACCTGTAAAACACAAAGAGTCGCAACCTCTGTCCGGGAGGAAGCGGCTCTTTTCATTTCACTTCGCTTTTTCAGGGTCATAGGAAAAAGCGGTGCCCCATAACCAGTAGTATCAGTCGTTGTGGGGTTTTCGTCTCCTTAGAAACAGATTTATAGGACAAAGCCAAATAGAGTTGGTGAACACACCGCAACGCCGGTAGCATCAATCGTTGCGGGGATACTATCTTCTTTGTATACATCTTCCTTTAAACAGCGTCACTGACTCTTTTTCCCGCTTAGCCTTTTTTTCAACCGCTCGGACAAAGGATGAAAAAAACGATAACAGAAGCGGAATAAAATCAAAAAAACAGAAGCTGTGCTACGGTCCGCGTCAGGGAGCAATACAGGTACTATCCGAAATGAATCGGGAAAGCGCGCAAAAGGCTTGAACCCTTTGTGAGAAGAATGGTAAAGTAAGAGTCAAGGGTATTGAAACCACAGTTTTCTGATTTGGGGGTGCTTATGAAATTGCTACGGAAGTTTGTGTGTGCCGCATCGATTGCGGCAATCTCGGCTTGCCTCGTGATTCCGTCGATGGCGGCAACGGCGCAGTGGAAGCGCAATGACAAGGGCTGGTGGTATGAGGAGGCGAACGGCTCCTATCCGACCGCAACATGGAAACTCATCAACAATAAATGGTACTACTTTGACGGCATCGGCTACATGGCCGAGAGCCGCTGGATCGGAAATTACTATGTCGGTGCCGACGGCGCCATGCTGGTCAGCACCGTGACGCCCGACGGCTACTATGTCGACGAGACGGGAAAGTGGATTGAGGGAAAGATGGCTTCTCTCCACGTGAGTAAGAGCAGTGCGGCCGGAAAGAGAAGAAGCGGCGGCGGTGGCGGAAGCAGCCGCGGCAGAAGAGGCGGCGGTTCTCGCGGCGGCAGCGGCGGCGGTTCCGGTCTTTCCTACGGCGGCGGCGTAGCGGCGGGAAACACCGCGAATACCGGCAATGTCGGAACGAGCGGAAACGGCGGCAATGCTGCGAATGCGGGCAATGCCGGCAATGCTGCGAATGCGGGAAACGGCGGCAATGCTTTGAACACGGGCAATGCCGGCGACAGCGCGACTACGGCAGGCGCAGCGGGAACGCAGCTTTCCGGTGAGGAGGGCAGAGTCATCTCCGAGCTGATGTCCATGGGGCTCAGCGAGAAGGAAGCAAAGCTCTACTACGGCATTAACGCCTACCGTAGAGTCTCGGTCTTCCGAAGCTTTCGCTCTCGAAGTCTTTAACCATGGTTGCGAGAACCCACGTGGCGGATTCAATGCGCACCCGGGAAAACCAGGTGGATGCGAGAGGCATACAGGGTAATCTGCACAGCTGGTCTGCCTACGGCAGTTGGACGCCGGTCGTCTATACCTCCGACCATAATTACGCAGCCTATATGTGGAGTAAGCCGAGCGAACTCACGTCCTATCCGGGCAGCGGCTTTGAGATTTCCGCTTGGTACAGCCTTACGATGACGCCCGAAGTGGCGCTTGACTCCTGGAAGGGCTCTCCGGGCCACAATGCTGTCATGACGACGCAGGGCATGTGGTCGGATTTAAAGACCATGGGTGTCGGTATCGACGGCAAGTATGCGCATGTCTGGTTCGGTCAGGATGCGGATCCGGCTGGTTACTATGAGGTGACGGGCTATTCGGTGCTTCAGCCGTAAGTTTTGTTTCATCGGCCACCTAAGAAAAAGCCCTTGCTTTTTGAGCTCGCTCTGGCTATAATGAAAGCCGTGCTGCGGGGCGTGGCTCAGTTTGGCTAGAGCGCACGGCTGGGGGCCGTGAGGTCGCAGGTTCAAATCCTGTCGCCCCGATTTGAATGAAACAGGAGTTGCGAAATCTCCTGTTTTTTATTACATGCTCCAGCATCTGCACCGTTATCTTTATTTGCAATAGCTAATCGTGGGGATGCCGCTCTGTTTTTGTAAGAACACATGGTATAATTGCACATGTGTCAGCGCGATAAAGTTGTTTTCTATGAAAAAGCTGATAGCCTTTGACTTTGATAAGACACTCTACGATCATCAGACGCTAAGCATGCCGAGAGCGCCGAGCGGGCACTTCAGGCGCTCAGAGGCGGGGGCACATCATTGTGCTTGCGACCGGGCGGGATATGTCGACCCATTATTCCAGGCCGTATCTTGACTTGGTTAACGCCGCGGCGCTCGTCGAGCAGAACGGCGCAAAGGTCGTTGTCGGCGACAAAGTGCTGTTTGAGCACTTCATCGACCGCAGGGCTCTTAAAAGCGAATGATGGACTATGCGGAGCGGACCGGCATAAAGCTTCGGCGTGACCATAGAGGATGAGGACTATTACCTGAACCCGGGCGCATCCGCGAGGCGGAGATGAAGCGCTGGGGGCAGTGCGGACGGCAGTTTAAGGATGCGAGGCGCTCCTTACGAGGGATATCCGCACAGTCAACTTTATCGGCACGGAGGAAGAGGCAAAAGCCATGGAGCAGGCCTTTCCGGAGCTGCAGCTCCACATGTTCTCCGTGAACTACGGCGCCGACATCATTGAAAAAAGGCATCAGCAAGGCAGAGGGGCTAAAGAAACTCTGCGCGTATTACGGCTGGAGATGAGCGATGTCTATGCCTTCGGCGACTCCTACAACGACAGCGAAATGCTGGAAGAAGCGGGGGTCGGCATTGCGATGGGCAATGCCAGGAGGAACTCAAGGAGATTGCGGATTACATCACGAGCCCGATCGATCAAGATGGTATTTGGAATGCCTGCAGACACTTTCAGCTGGTGTGAGTGCGCAGGAAAATCACAGGAGGCCGATATGAGAGAAGAACTGAAGCAGCTTCGCGAGGCGATGAAGAAGCGTGGAATCACGGTTTATTATCAGCCGTATTCCGATGCACACGGCAGTGAGGAAATCAGTGCCAGAGATCAGAGCGTTCGCAAAATCAGTGGGTTCACGGGAGATTCCTGCACCCTGGTGGTGCTGGAGAAGAAGGCATTCCTCTGGACGGACAGCCGTTTTCTTCGTGCAGGCGAACATCGAGCTGAAGGACAGCGGCGTTGAGCTGATGAGGCAGGCGTTCCCGGTACGCCGACCATTGTCGAATACTTGAGAATCATTTCCCGGAGGCGGCACCCGCTGCATTCTATGCACCGCTGCTCGGAACGAATACGGGCAAGGAGCTGAAGGAGTTTGTCGCGAAGAAGAAGGGCAAGCTGATTACCGACATCGACCTTGTCGATGATATCTGGAAGGATCGCCCGGAGAGAAGCCATGAGCCGATCTGGGTGCATGATATCAAGTACGCGGGCGAGGAGGCAAAGAGCAAGATCGATCGCGTGCAGGCGGAGATGAAGAAGCTCGACGCTTCCGTCTTCCTGACCGGCAGACTGGATGAGATTTCCTGGGTCACGAACCTGCACGGCGCAGATATCTCCTGCAACCCGGTCTTCCTGTCTTACCTCATGGTGAAGGCTCGCTCCGCAGCTCTTCTGCCAGGAGAATGCGCTACCGATGAGGGCAAAGAAGCATCTGGAGGAGCAGGGCATTGCGGTCGGCTCCTACGACGACTTTATCGCGGCTGTCGGCAAATTGAAGGACGAGCGCGTCTTGACCGATCTCCGTGACCTGAACTTCGCGGTTTACAATGCGGTCGTTGACAAGAACACGATTGTGGACGAGCTGAGCCCGATCTCCCTGATGAAGATCATCAAGAACGATACCGAGCTCAAGGGCTTCCGCGATTGCCATGTGCGTGACGGTGTGCATCTGACCCGCTTCCTCTACTGGCTCAAGAAGACCATCAAGGAGGGCAAGGCGGATACTTACACCGAGTACGATCTCGGCGAGGCTGAATTCGTTCCGCGCAGCGAATCCGAAATATGTGACCCTGAGCTTCTCTACCATCCCGGCTTACCAGGCAAATGCGGCAATGGCACACTACATGCCCTCCAAGGAGCAGAGTGATGTCGTAAAGCCCGAGGGACTTTTCCTTGTGGACTCCGGCGCACACTATCTGGACGGCACGACGGATGTCACGAGAACGCTTGCGCTCGGCGATATCACGCCGGAGCAGAGCCGCGACTACACGCTTGCTGTCATCGGCATGCTGAATCTCATGTTTGCGGTATTCCCGTACTATGCGACCGCTCCGCTGCTTGACACCTATGCGCGTCAGGCAATGTGGAAGTTCGGCAGAGACTACGGTCACGGTACCGGCCACGGCGTCGGCTTCGTGAACAATGTCCACGAGCTTCCGGTCTCGGTTCGCCCGTGGCCGCATCCGGACCGCAGAAGAGGGTTACCTTCAGCCGGGCATGGTGACGGTGACGAGGCCAGGTGTCTACATTGACGGCGCTTACGGCATCCGCATCGAGAACATGCTGATTTGCGTGAAGGATACGGAACATGAGGGATTCAACTGCTTCGAGAACCTGACCTGGGCACCGCTCGATCCGGACGCTCTGGATCTCAGTGTCATGTCGAAGGACGATATCCGCCGCTTTAACAAGTATCAGAAGCGCGTTCGCAAGACCATTGCGCCGCTGCTTCCGGAAGAAGAGAGAATGGCTCATTCATGGAGACAGAAAAAAATCCGCCGCGAGAAAAAGCGCTGAGCGGCACGGTGATACTGGAAAAGAAAGCGCTTTTTGAAAAAGCGGCGCAGCGAAACCAGCTGCGCCGCTTCGCGCTGTCAAAGAGACAGGGACGCTGTCCCCATGAAAAGCGTTGCGGCGGCTGCTCGCTGGCGGCCTGCCCTACGAAGAACAGCTAGGAAAAAAAGCAGAGACAGGCAGAGAAACTGCTCGGCAAGTTTTGTAGGTCGAGGCCCATTGTAGCGGCAGCGGAGCCTTTGCACTATCGGAACAAGGTGACGGCGAGCTTCGGTTTTCAGAATAGAAGCTCGTGGTCGGTGTATATGAGCAGGGACAGCCACAGGGTGGTTCCGATTGACCATTGCCGCATCAAAACCGCGCGGCAGATCGCATCGTCCACATCATCCGCGATTTGGCGGTCTCTTTCCGTCTGAAGGCCTATGACGAGGACTTAAGAATCGGGACGCTCCGCCATGTTCTGGTTCGCACTTCCGAGGCGACCGGTCAAATCATGGTGGTGCTCGTGACCGGTACGCCCATATTCCCGGGCAGCAGAACTTCGTCACGGCCCTCAGAAAGCGAGTGTCCGGAGATTACGACCGTCATCCAGAACATCAACCCGCAGAAAACCAGCATGATACTCGGAGGCGCGACAAGGTGCTCTACGGCGAGGGCTATATCGAAGATGAACTCATGGGGCTTACGTTCCGCCTATCTCCGGCCTCCTTTTATCAGGTGAATGCGAAGATGACGGAAGCTCTACGAGACTGCGCTCTCGTTCGCGAAAGCTGAGTTCAAACGACACGGTGCTCGATGCTTACTGCGGCGTGGGCACCATAGGCATGGCGGCCTCCCGCAGCGCAGGACAGGGTGATCGGCGTTGAGCTCAACAAGGCCGCCGTTCGGGACGCGATTGCGAACGCGAAGCGGAACGGCATCGAGAACATACGCTTCTTTGCGGACGATGCGAGCGATTTTTCTGCTGCGCATTGCGGAGCGTGGAGAAAGCTCGATGCAGTCATCATGGACCCGCCGCGACGCTAGCACGCAACGCTTCGCCGAGAGCGCCTGCAAAGATAAAAGCCGAAGCGCATTGTCTATGTCTCCTGCAATCCGGGAGACCCTCGCGCGGGATTTGCAACTCTTAAAGCGTTGGAACTACCACTGAGGCGCATTGTACCGATTGATAATTTTCCGTTGACGGAGCACTTGGAGACGGTGTGTCTCTTGAGCAACCGAAAAATCGGATACGAAAGTCAGGATCGATGTGGATCTGGAAGACTACTACCGTATCAAAGACGCCAAGAAGAATCAGGACTGAAAATAAAAACACCGAAGTTAAGCAAAAAAGCAAAGCTGTTGATGTGTAAAAAGCATTGGCAGCTTATTTTTTTCGCTGGGATGATTGTAAGATGAACTAGGACAATAAAAAGAGCCGATGACGAACTCGTGGTATGATGAAGCTACCACACCAACACACCAGGAGGTTCGCCATGGCCCAGAACGAGTATACCACAAATAAAACATATCGCCACCTGACACGCGAGCGCGCACAGATTGAGTACTGCTGCAATTAAAGCTCCCCAAAAAGTCGCATTGCGCGCGAAAGTCGGGATTGCAAGGTCAACTTTATATAATGAACTTGCCAGAGGTACCGTGCAGCAGTTAGGGACGGAATCCGGAGCCATACACGCGGTACTTTGAAGATTCGGGACAGCGTGTCTACGAACATCGAAGACGAAAATAGTCATTGCCCATAAGGCTGCCGAAAGCCAAGAAATTCGTGCCTTTTGCGGTAAAAGCAGATGCTGACAAAGCATCTGGCACCTGATACGATTTGCGGTCTTGCCAGAGAAAAGGGCTGTTTCATTGAGCGTGGATTGTTAAAAGCTCGAAATATCGATCTCACGCTAAAGGTCAAACGTAAACAACACCGTAAGGGACATCCGCAGCATAAGCGGCTTTATGGTCTGAGTATTGAAGCTCGCCCCCAAGTAGTTAATCAGCGGGAAGAGTTTGGGCATTGGGAGATTGATACCGTGGTCGGTCGAAAGGAATCGCAATCCGTTTTGTTGACACTGGATGAGCAGAACCACAAGATTTCGACACATTATAAAAGATACCCGGTAGAAAGCACACAGGGCGGTTGAACAAGGTTTAAAAACGCTCCGAGGCTGTACGGAGAACGATTCAGCCAAGTTTTTCGCTCCATCACAAGTACATCCCACGATACCCATATACTATGCTCATCCGTACTCCGCCTACGAACGCGGACTGAACGAAAAGCAGAACTCATTGATTCGCCGGTTCTTGCCGAAGGGGCGTTCTTTTGATGTCGTTACGGATGAGCAAATACGAGAGATTCAGGACTGGATCAATCAGCTCCCCCGAAAATCCTTTCACTACAGTTCGCCGGAGAAATTATTCGAGACTGTCCTACTTGATCTTGCAATCTAACCAGAATCACATTCTTTGTACCGACAAGGACAATGTAAGCGCAGAGTACGCTTTGGGTGGCCTTTCCAACAACATCTTCGCTTCGACCTACACATATGTGATCCCAGAAAAGGAGAAGCTGATTGCTCAGGTTGAAGCCGTCCTGGAAAAAGTGGGAAGACAAGAAGAATAACAGATTCCGTACTGTAAGCGGACTGCAAAACAGAATAATTGAAATGTGATAAGAGCGTCGGCGTAAATGTCGGCGCTTTCACTATTTTTGAGAGTGACCGGAATGACGGAGATGTGCCGTTGCTTCGGTTATTTTTTCGTTAATGAGCAAATAAGGAGGCATTATGGAAAGCAAGATTTACGGATACGTTAGAGTATCCAGCACTGATCAGAATGAAAAATCGACAGATGATGGCCTTGAACAAGGTTAACGTTCCGGAGAAGAACATTTTATGGATAAGCTCTCCGCAAAAGGATTTCAACAGGCCACAATACAAAGTTGGTACGAAAGCTGAAGCCAGGGGATCTTCTCTATATCCTCAGCATTGACCGCCTGGGCCGCAACTATGAAGAGATCCAGAACCAATGGCGCATTCTGACAAAAGAAATCGGCATTGACATCTGTGTTCTTGATATGCTGCTTCTGGACACCAGAAACGGAAAGGATCTGATGGGAATATTTATCGCATAGATCTGGTATTACAGATACTATCGTTTGTGGCGCAGTCGGAACGTGAAAATATCAGAAAGCGCCAACAGGAAGGCATAGCTGCGGCAAAGGCCAAAGGAGTGAAGTTCGGCAGACCGCCACTCCCTTTACCGGAGAATTTTCATGAAGTGCATCAAGCTTGGCGAAACAAAAAAATGACACTCCGGCAGGCGGCTGAAGCCTGTGGAATGCCTGAAGGCACATTCTGCGGAAAGGCCCGAAAATATGAGAAATCGATTAAAGAAAGATGGTCAATAATTTGGAAATGTGTACCTTTGCAAATTTGACGAATGCAATCTTACACAAGCACATTGTAGCAAAAGCGTTCCACTTTTGCAATAAGGTTGTTCAGTTTTCGCAAGAAATTATTGCGCAAATTGCAATAACAAGTTGAATATTGATAGTTGAATAACTCCTAAGCACACAGGATGGTTATCCTGGAGGAATGGTTACATTCCTCTTATGTGTTCATAAGCACAGAGCGAGCGGACAGTCAGCCTGTGCTACCGAACGCTACGCGACCACGGTGTATATCCTGTCCAGTTCGTCCTCAAAGAGCTCATCCGGGGTTGTAACCGAGTATCTTCCTCGAAGGCTATTGCACCAGACTTCGATCTGGCAGATCTGCTCGTCCGTGAAGCTGTCAATCCTGCAACTCTTGGGGATGAATCTGCGGATCAGGTCCTCCAGGCCAGACAACAGTGAGAACTCGGAGCCGTTGTCCGTGGTGATCGTCTTGAAGACATCATCCCAGTGTTCGTCGTACTGGGATCTGATCTCCCGAAGCGCTTCCATGACTCCGTTCGGATTGCGGCCCGGTATGCGGATCATCAGTATTCAGGGGTCTTCCGTTCGATCATAGTAAGTAGTGCGTCATCGTTACCGTTTTTTTGACCAGATGACCAGGTCCACCTTCCAGTGTCCGAACTCCGTACGATCTTCGATGCTGGCTGGCCGTTCCTCGATGCTTCTGCCCAGAACTAGCTTGTTTTCGCGAACTCAGTGCTGTTTTGGGTGAGCGATGCAGCTTTTCCGGAAGATCAATGTTTCTGATGTTCAGTAGCCCAAGATCTGCGTAGCCGTAAAGCGTTTTTCATGCAGACGATCTGCTCTCTGGTGAACGTTCCATCCTTCAGAGCGCGGTGGGCACAGACGTCCAGCGACCATCCGTCTTCAAAGAGTGCTCTACTACATAAGAGATGAAAGCGCTCTTTTCAAGAAGATCATAGTGACGGCAACAAGCTTCACGATTCTTCTCGTAGGCGGCCTGCCCGACTTTTGCCTTGTAACGGAAGATGTTGCCCTTATAAAGAGTGACGGTACCGCGTTTGATCTCGTTACGAACGGTGTTTGGCGCGCAACCTAACTCTCCGGCGATCCTGTTGGGTGTCCATCCATCTTTGAGAGAAGCTTTTATGGACTTTTCAGTTTACCTGTTCAACCTGATTTTACAATCGGCTCAAGAAATTGTGCGCTCAACTTACGGGCTTCAAAAGTACACTTTCCAAAAATTATAAAGGAGAGGGCAAACAATGAGCGAAGGGTATACTGAAAACGAGATTCGAGAGGAAATGACAGAAGCTTCTGGGGTGAGAATATTGCAAGAAGAGCCAAAGGATAAGGACGAAGTGCTCAAGGAGGAGGGCACCCTGTCGAAGAAGAAGCGTGAGGAGGATGGAGACTCAAGAAAAACAATATCCAAGAATAAGATGGAGATTATTGGAACAATAGTAGCGATAGCAGCCGTTATTGCTATAATCAGTTTTATTCCATCAAAATTCAAAAGAGTCGAGAATGAATGTGAGCATATTGCAGGGTATGATTAGCTCAGGAAAGGGGTATTTTACAATTGAAACAATCCCTGATTCATGGGATAATATGGATTCAACATTCCAGTGAAATCATGTTACCTTCTCACGAAAAAGCATGCATTGGAAGCCATCAAATACGCAAATAATGAATTGGGATTTCCCGGTTCGGTTTATTCTGATATGTTAAATACGAATGCTTTGATGGGACGACAAACGGAAGAAACAAATAAATATAAAGTTTCATGGACATATCATCCAGATGATGGCTTAAAGGTAACATATTCGAAAAAGTAGCTCAAAACATCTTTACAGGAGGGATTATGGCAGATTCTGTTGGAACCAAAGAGGGCGGCCTTTATAACCAGCTTTTCGCATGAGCAACAATCTGTAAATGGTGTCGAGAGAAAAAGAAAAGACCCTCGAGTTGAACAAGACGCGATAGGAAGCCCATGGAGAATACCTAAAGATTCACCAATCCTAAAAATGAGAAAAGAAATAATACTGACTACAGTATTAAAGATAGAAACAAAATCCATCTTTGATTTGCTCTAGAATATGACGAAAAGCAAGGCATCGCCCTGGCTGAGTCATATGAGAAGCAGTTGAGCTACGCTCCCGCATACTGCGGATGGCAGCGAAATACTCAGCGGCTATTTTTGTGGAAAGCTTCCAGTGAACGGTTCCTCAAAATCCGGAGAAAACTGAAATGCGCTGTCGGGACACAAGCGGGGTTCAGGTTTGCCGGGGGTGGAGGTCAAGGGGATGCAATTCCCTTTGGCAGGAGTTAAGAGACGGCAGGCTCTTATCTGGGTTCAGGGGCGAAGCGTCCTGATCAAGTCGAGCAGACAGCCCCGCCCAGTTAAGTGATGGGAACCGTCACTTGGTAGTGGGTATTACCTGCCAACACACTCTTCAGTTTTTACTGATTTGGAGGCAGGTCTTCAGCATGATTTTCATTTTTCAGAAGAAGAGAGGTAGTCAATGGAAAAACAAAAGAGTTACAAGACACAACGGAAGGCATGGCAAGAATGGAACTTACAATCCGAAAACACAATGACCGCAGATTCGATATCGCCAACGGTGAGCATATCGATCAGGAACGTGCGAAAACAGAACGTGTACTGGGACTGTTATCAGGGATTTCATTTCCCGAAAAGATTAGGAGCAGGAAGATAATGTCGTGTATTCCTTTGAACAGATTGAGCGAGCTTATTATTCTGATCGCTACGATGATTTTTGTGAAGCGCAACATGAGACGAAATCGGAAGACCGGACACTCAAGCCGTGACCGCACAACGGATGATTTCTGGAAAGACAAAAGACCTGTCCGGAAGAATCCTGATCCAGATCGGCACGATGGGAATTATCTGTTTTCGCCTGCCCTTCTGGCGCAGATCGCGACAGAGTTCTTTGAAGAATTTTACCCGCCGCTTCGGCGAGAACATCCATATCCTGGGCTGGGCTTTGCATCTGGGTGAAGCGACCCCACATATCCACGAGCGAAATGTCTTTGATTGTGAAAACCGATACGAGTGAGATCGCCCCACAACAGGAAAAAAAGCTCTGGAAAGCACTGGGCTTCGACCTGCCGGATCCGGATCAGAAACCAAAGCAGGCTGAACAACAGGAAGATGACTTTGACGCTGCCTGCCGCGCGATGCTGTTGATATCGCTAAGAGGCTGGCCTGCATCTGGAACAGGAACCGGAATACGGCGGAAGGGCTTATTTGGAAAAAACAGGATTATATCCTGATGAAGCAGAAACAAAAAAACTCGCGGAACAGGCTGAAGAGATCTCCGGACAGGAAGAGAAAGTGGACAGGCTCACGGTCCAGATCGAAGACACAGAAGTTCATCGATGAAGTCTCCGAGAGCGCTTATGAGACTGCGGTGGGAAGTGAGTCACGGACAAGGTGATCGAGGAAACGCATAACGCGGACTTTGACGAGATCGAAAAGGTGAAGAGATCACTGACTTCCGATAACACCGAAACACGCCGCAACAGAAAAGCATTATCACGCAGACTCTGGATATCCTGATGAAGCGATTCAGGGATTGACCAGCCATATCTCTGAAAGGCTTTCGGCAGTATTCAGGGACCAGTTCAGAAGAAAGTCCTGCAGGAATCGATCCGCAGGGTCAATCGTAGTCATCGACTTCGGGTCTTTTTTTCATATGCTGGGGTCGGAGAATTTGGTCGGTTAGGGCGTCGTAGTTTTTCTGGTCGCCGACAGCTTTGACGAGGTCTTTTGTAGTTCTTTCAGTCTGGCCTGTATGCCGTCCGGCGAGAGTGTGTCGGTCGTGACAACCGCTCTGGCGATGTTCTCTTGCAGCTGTTTCAGGAATACTTTTCTGCTGCTAGGATTTGGTTGAGCGCTTTGACGGTTATTTCTTCGAGGATGGTTTCGTTGACTGTTCGGTTGGTGCAGGGACCGTCAAGATTTATGCGCAAATTGGTTTGCATCCTATGATTGAG
>BNJU01003253.1_pt1 | contig 81421 bp, 118 predicted proteins | sample 8539281 | NCBI WGS metagenome assembly BNJU01 (sample SAMD00202456, study PRJDB9452) | human saliva metagenome | isolation source: human saliva | place: Japan | reverse complement strand
AAGAAAAAAACGCAAATAAAAGGGACTCGCTTGAGTCCTTTTTAGTTATTTCGAAGTTTTTTTCCAAAGTCTCTTTAAAGATATCTGGGAATATCGGAAGTAAATTCCATAGTTTCCCCTGTTCTTGGATGGGTAAAACCAAGAGTCTTAGCATGGAGAAATTGCCCATGTCCTTTCAAGGTTTTTACGAGGGCCCATAAACCTCATCACCAGCGACAGGATGACCGATATAAGCCATGTGTACACGGATTTGGTGAGTTCGTCCTGTTTCCAGTTGCAATTCCAGCAAGTATAATCACCAAAGCGTTCCAAGACTTGGAAACGTGTCACTGCTGGTTTTCCCTTTGCAGTCACAGCTTGTTTCTTACGGTCTTTTTCACTACGTCCGATTGGTGCTTCAATCACACCACGGTCATTTGGGAAGATTTCCATGAACGATAGCCCAATATTTACGAAGAGACTTCTTGTCCTTCAATTCTTGAGCTAGTGCTAAATGGGCATCATCGTTTTTAGCAATCATCAAGAGACCTGATGTATCTTTATCAATACGATGGACAATCCCTGGACGCAAGACACCATTGATGCCCTGATAGGGTCCTTTGATGTGGTACATAAGGGCGTTAACCAAGGTACCACTGGTATGTCCAGCACTTGGATGAACAACCATCCCTTGAGGTTTATTGACTACTGCTACATCCTCATCTTGATAAATGATTTCTAGAGGAATATCTTCAGCTACATACTCCAAAACCTCTGGTTCTGGCACCTGATAAGTAACGACATCGCCCTCTTGGACCGTATACTTGGCTTTTTTGACCTGACCATTGACCAAGACTTGACCTGATTTGATTTGTTCATTGGCGAGACTTCGCGACAGTTCTGTTAAATCTGACAAAGCCTTATCTAAGCGTAGTCCACCTGTTTCAATTTTAATTTCCATTCATTTCCTCTTTTAGCATTGCAAGCAATAATACAATCACTCCGACCGTCAGATAGCTATCAGCCACATTGAATATGGCAAAATTAACAAAGTCTAAGTGAAACATATCCACGACAAATCCTTGACTGATACGATCGATAAAGTTTCCTAGACCACCTGCAATAATCAAAACCAATCCAAAGACTGTCCAGAAGGAATCCTCTATATGCTTATGAAGATACCAGATAGCTCCAACCATGACTACTAGAGTTATCACTGCAAAAAACCACTGTTGATCTTGAAGCATAGAAAAGGCTGCTCCTCTATTTTGCAGATAGGTTAAACTAACTAGATTTGGGATCCATGACTTGATTTCACCAAGAGCAATATTTTGAACGACGTACGCCTTTACAAATTGATCTAAGATAATCAAGGCTGCTATAATCCCTGCAATTATTCCTCTTTTTTTCATGCTTTCCTCTTCTGATCAAAATACTCTTGCATAACCTCTACAAATAAAGTCCCTGCTTGGCTCAAGTCTACTTCCTCACGTTTCACATAAACCATGCGATTATTGAGATTATCATTTAGTGGAATAACGGTGATTCCGTTCACACTATCGCTATCTAAGAATCCAGATCCAGTCGCATAAGCATTTGTTCTTTCAAGAATCCCATTTAAGGTAGCACGGTCAGTTACGTTAAACATTTGAGAGCTAGCACTTGTATCTACAAAGTTCTCTGAGTAATAAAGATACTCATCCTTTTTCCTGTGTGAATCGAACTGTTGGTAAATCAGCCAAATCCTCCATGACCAACTCTTTTTTTCTTGGCTAAACGGGATGTCCCTTCACGCAGATAGATATGCGTTTGGAAAGGAATCAACTCAATCACTTCAAGTCCTAACTTTTCAACCCGTTGCATAATTCCCTTTTGGTTTTGATTGTTGAGGTAGATAATTCCAATCTCACTATGTCCTTGGGCTACTTCATCCAAAATCTGAACAGTTGTTGATTCAAAAATACGGAAATTTTTATAGTCAGGATATTGTTGCGAAAAAGCTGTAATGGTTGGTGGCAAGAAATCATAGTGCTGGCTGGCTATTGAAAACTCATCTTTCTCCTCTTCAGGATTGGCATACTGATTTTGGAAAACATCAAATCCTTTAACCAACTCTTGTGCCTTTTCATAAAATTCCATCCCACGACGTGTAAGAAAAGTTCCTGAACTGGTTCTGCGGAAAATCTTAAAGCCAAGCTCTTTTTCCAAGTCTCTTACAGAAATAGATAGACTCGGCTGGCTAACGTACATTTTCTCAGCCGCTTCACGAAAAGTACCACTATTAGCAATAGCTACAACGTAGCGTAATTGTTGAATATTCATGATTTCTCCTTCGATTTCTATCTTATCATTATACCATAAATCAAGCCTATCCAACAAAGGAAAATCATAAGACAGATACTTCTAAGAAAAGCAAACAAAAAACACCTTTCAAGTTAGATGAAATTCTAACCCCAAGGTGTCGTTATTAAGATTATTTAGCTGCTGCGTAGAGTTCGTCTACTTTATTCCAGTTGATAACTGAGAAGAAAGCTTTGATGTAGTCAGGACGAACGTTACGGTATTTCACGTAGTAAGCATGTTCCCAAACATCCAAGCCCAAGATTGGTTTTTTTACCTTCTGAGATTGGTGTGTCTTGGTTTTGCAGTTGAAGTTACTTCAAGTTTACCTTCTTGGTTAACAACCAACCATGCCCATCCAGAACCAAAACGAGTTGTTGCTGCTGCAGTGAAGGCTGCTTGAATTCTTCGAATGAACCGAAAGTTTCATCGATTGCTGCTGCAAGTTCTGCTGAAGGAGCTGTTTTTTTCAGGAGTCATCAATTCCCAGAAAAGAGCGTGGTTCAAGTGTCCACCACCGTTGTTGATAAGCGCTTGACGGATATCAGCTGGGATAGATTCTACATCAGCAAGCAAAAGCTTCAAGGTCTTCACCGATTTCAGGGTGTTTTTTTCAAGAGCTGCATTTGCATTGTTAACGTAAGTTTGGTGGTGTTTGTCATGGTGCAAGTGCATTGTTTCAGCATCGATGTATGGTTCCAATGCATCGTAAGCGTATGGAAGATCTGGTAAGATAATAGCCATCTGTAATACCTCTTTTTCTTTTCTATATAAAGATGATAACGCAATCATCCTATTTTTTTCAAGTTATTTGCTCAATTTGACTGGCTAGCAATCTGCAATAAAGCCTTCTCAAACAGGTAACCTTTTCTCATAAACTCCTGTCTTAATTTGGTAATCAGCTTGGATGAGATAACGAATAGAATTCTGGAGAAAATCAAGGGATAGTCTTCGAGAATCACGAAGGGCAAATTTGATTTGGTAGGGATTCGGATTGCGACCAAGATAGTGACCCTAAACTGCTGACCATCTGGGACTCTGTCTGACCAGACTCTTGCAAAAATTTTCACTTGTGTATAGAGTCTGAACTGCCCCAACATAATGGCAATCAGTTTAATCTCATCTTCTCCCTGCAAAGTCAAATCTTTTGACTAAATCACGTGCCTGATCAATCTTCTTAGTCAATATTAACTGAGTTAAATCAAAGATATTATCCTGCAAAGTCTTTGGTATGGCCTCAACAATGTCTTCTTCGGTAATTCGGTCATCATCCTTATAAGACTGTAAGAAGAGTAGATTTTTTTCTGAATTTCACTGAATTGAAAACCTGATTTGATAAGTAACTGTTCAAAGGATTTTTCCATCAAAGGTCAGTCCTTGTTCCTGAGCCCACTTTTTGAAAAATAAGCTCGCATCTCTTGCTCTTTTTGGTTCAAGGGCTTCAAAAAAATCTTGGCATCCCTCTTGAGTAATTTGACTAAACGTCTCTTACTATCCAGCTTCCTTCAGCAAAAATAACTAATTTACTCGTCGGAGATGGATTTTTCCAAATATTCTTCAAAAGCCTTAAGCTCGTCATCAGATAGATAGCGTTTTTTTAGCTGTCGTTATATCGAGAAAAATGATCTAAAAATAACAATTTTTTTCATCCGCAAAGAAAGGAAGACTGACCAGCTCTAGTTCCAAGCTTTTGTAGTCTACTTCTTTCATATCAAAAATAAGCAAAGTTCAAATCAGCAGAATCGTAGCCGATTTGCTTTTAGCACCTGAGTTTTCATGACTTCATACTGTCCTTGATCAGCGCCCTGTAAACAAGGTCAAACTAGGTAAATTTGATAAAGATAGCTTTTGGCTTTCTTCTATTGCTAGCATCATTTCTCCTTTCTTTTTTTAGTTTCACTTTTATTTAATCAATATAATTCAATTTACCACGGAAATCTTCAAGGCTTTTCATAACCTTTTTTTCCGCCATAATTTCTTTGAGTTCCTTAGTAATACGTTCAAAAAGCACCCACACCTTCTTTATGTAGGGTAGTTCCTACCTGCACCATGCTGGCACCACATAGGATATGTTCAAAAGCATCACGTCCTGTTAATACTCCACCAGTTCCGATGATTTGAATTTCTGGATTCAAGCGTTGATAGAAAAGCATGGACATTTGCAAGGGCTGTTGGTTTGATGTATTCTCCACCAATCCCACCAAAGCCATTCTTAGGACGAATCACGACCGACTCATCTTCAATATAAAGACCATTTCCGATAGAGTTGACACAATTGACAAACTTGAGTGGATATTTGTTGAAAATATCGCTGCTGCTTGATCAAAATGAACAATATCAAAATAAGGTGGAAGCTTAATTCCTAAAGGTTTTGTAAAATACTCAAAGACTTCTGATAAGATACGATCTAGTAGTTTCAAAAGTCATAGGCAATCTGAGGTTTACCAGGGAACATTTGGACATGAGAGATTGAGCTCAGTCAGACCACGAAAATCACTTTCTTGAACCTTTTTCAAGATGGTATGAGTTTCCTCTGGAGACATTCCAACTAAAGATAGAAAGAAGGTACGGTTTGGTTCCTTTTCTTGTAATTCCAATAGATAGTTTAAGTAATAGTCTAAACCATTATTTGGTAGACCCCATAGAGTTGATAGAACCAAGTGGAACATCTTGATAACGTGGTTCAGGATTTCCTGACGAAATTCCAAGGTTGCTGTTTTTAGTGACAAAGGTTCCTGCTGCCGAGTTTTTTTGACACCTTCCAACTCCTCAATCGTCATACAAGCAACTCCTGCCGCATTCATCAAGCAATTGTCAAACTCAAAACCAGCAATCTGTGTTTTAGTTGATACCATGATTCTGTTCCTCCAGATTCCTTTTATATTCTATTATTATACCATACTTTGACTTTTGCTTTTTTCAATAAAAACCATTTCCATAGAAAAGGTTCGTTTTTTTAGCATGTTTCTGAAATCAGTTGTATCAAATTGAAAGAATTTTTAGAAAATTTGTGTTTTTTCTTTACACTGAAAAAATTTTTCTGCTATAATGACTCATGTAATAAAATATGACAACAAAAAGGAGAACGATATGACATCTGCTAAAGAATATATCCAAAGCGTGTTTGAAACTGTAAAAGCTCGTAACGGGCATGAGGCTGAATTTCTCCAGGCGGTTGAAGAATTCTTCAGCACTTTGGAGCCTGTCTTTGAAAAAAACACCCTGAGTATATTGAAGAAAAATATCTTGGCACGTATCACTGAGCCTGAGCGCGTAATTTCTTTCCGTGTTCCTTGGGTTGACCGTGATGGAAAAAGTTCAAGTTAACCGTGGTTACCGTGTTCAATTCAACTCAGCTGTTGGACCATATAAAGGCGGACTTCGTTTCCACCCAACTGTTAAACCAAGGGATCTTGAAATTCCTCGGATTCGAACAAATCTTTAAAAAAACGTTTTGACTGGACTTCCAATCGGTGGAGGTAAAGGTGGATCAGACTTTCGATCCTAAAAGGCAAAACTGATGCTGAAGTGATGCGCTTCTGCCAAAGCTTCATGACTGAATTGCAAAAAAATACATCGGACCATCTCTTGACGTACCTGCTGGTGATATCGGTGTTGGTGGACGTGAGATTGGTTACCTTTTACGGTCAATACAAACGCCTCAACCAATTTGATGCTGGTGTCTTGACTGGTAAACCTCTTGGATTTGGTGGTAGCTTGATTCGTCCAGAAGCAACTGGTTACGGTTTGGTTTACTACACTGAAGAAATGCTTAAAGCTAACGGCAACAGCTTTGCTGGTAAGAAAGTTGTGATTTCAGGTTCTGGTAACGTAGCTCAATACGCTCTTCAAAAAAGCAACTGAACTTGGTGCAACTGTTATCTCTGTATCTGACTCAAATGGTTATGTCATCGATGAAAAATGGTATCGACTTTGACCTTCTTACAGACGTTAAAGAAAAACGCCGTGCTCGTTTGACTGAGTACGCTGCAGAAAAACCAACTGCTACTTACTACGAAGGTTCTGTATGGACTTACACTGGTAACTATGATATCGCTCTTCCATGTGCGACTCAAAATCGAGATCAACGGTGAAGCTGCGAAACGCTTGGTTGCTCAAGGAGTTATCTGTGTATCTGAAGGTGCTAACATGCCTAGCGACCTTGAAGCTATCAAAGTCTACAAGGAAAAATGGAATCCTTTACGGACCTGCCAAAAGCTGCCAATGCTGGTGGGTGTAGCTGTATCAGCTCTTGAAATGAGCCAAAACAGCCTTCGCCTTTCATGGACACGTGAAGAAGTTGACGGTCGTTTGAAAGATATCATGACTAACATCTTCAACACAGCTAAAACAACTGCAGAAACTTACGGTCTTGGAACTGACTACCTTGCAGGTGCAAATATCGCAGCCTTTGAAAACGTAGCAAACGCTATGATTGCTCAAGGGATTGTTTAATTCCTAGTAACTATATAACTCCTCACATCTCGTGTGAGGAGTTTTTTCTTATACATAAAAAAAGACCTACCCTACTGGATAGATCTTTGTTATCTTACAATTTACCTGCTACTGCATCCAACAATTCTTGGATTTTCGCTTGGTTGCTTCCTCCTGCCATGGCCATGTCTGGTTTACCACCACCACGTCCATCGACGATTGGAGCCAATTCTTTGATCACATTACCTGCATGGACATCTTTTGTCTTGCTGGCTACAAGGACATTGACCTTGTCACCGATCGCTGCGACAAGAACAAGGACATCAGAGTAATCTTTTTGTTTCCAGTTATCCGCAAAGGTACGAAGGGCACCTGCATCTGATACAGAAACTTGGCTGGCAATGTAACGGTGTCCGTTTGCTTCTTGAACATTCTTGAAGACATCACCTGCTGCCGCTGCTGCTGCTTTTTCCTTCAATTCTGCATTTTCTTTTTGCAATTGACGGAGTTGCTCTTGAAGTCCTTCAACCTTGTGAGGGACTTCTTTGAGTTGAGGGGCTTTCAAGGTTGCTGCGACTGCTTTCAGTGCATCTTCTTGTTCACGGTATGCTTCAAAGGCTTCCTTACCAGTCACTGCCAAGATACGACGAGTTCCTGATCCGATACCTTCTTCTTTGACAATCTTGAAGAGACCGATTTCAGAAGTATTGCCAACGTGGGTACCACCACAAAGCTCTACTGAGTAGTCCCCGATAGTGACTACGCGAACTTCCTTACCGTATTTCTCACCAAAGAGGGCCATAGCTCCCATTTCTTTAGCTGTGTCAATATCAGTCTCAACTGTTTCCACTGCGATGGCTTCCCAAATCTTCTCATTGACTTGTTGCTCAATAGCACGCAATTCTTCAGGAGTGACAGCTTGGAAGTGAGTGAAGTCAAAGCGAAGGAATTCTACTTCATTAAGTGATCCTGCTTGAGTAGCATGGTGGCCAAGGATATTGTGAAGAGCCGCATGGAGCAAGTGAGTGGCTGTGTGGTTCTTCATGACACGATGACGACGATTGCTATCGATGGCCAAAGTGTATTCTTGGTTCAAAGCAAGAGGAGCAAGAACTTCAACGGTGTGCAATGCTTGTCCGTTTGGTGCTTTTTGAACGTCTGTTACAGTCGCTACGACATTTCCTGCAGCATCCAAGATTTGACCATGGTCCGCAACTTGTCCACCCATTTCAGCGTAGAAAGGTGTCTCTGCAAAGATAAGTGACGCAGTTCCTTCTGATACAGCTTCTACTTCAGCATTGTCAGCTACGATAGCCACCAACTTAGAAGACAATTGACTAGCATTGTAGTTGAAGACACTTTCAACAGTGATGTTTTGAAGGGTTTCATTTTGCATACCCATAGATCCGCCTTTGACAGCAGATGCACGCGCACGTTCTTGTTGTTCCTTCATGGCTGCTTCGAAACCTTCACGGTCTACAGTCATTCCAGCTTCTTCAGCGATTTCTTCTGTCAACTCTACTGGGAATCCGTATGTATCATAGAGTTTAAAGACATCTTGACCAGCAATGACAGATTGCCCTTTTTCTTTCAAGTCTGCTACGATACCTTGGGCAAAGTGTTGACCTGAGTGAAGAGTACGAGCAAATGACTCTTCTTCGCTCTTAACGATTTTTTCAATAAAGTCACGTTTTTCAAGAACTTCTGGGTAGTAGCTTTCCATGATTTTTCCAACAGTTGGAACGAGTTTGTAAAGGAAAGGCTCATTGATACCCAATTTTTTTGACCATGCATAGAGGCACGACGGAGAAGACGACGGAGGACATAACCACGACCTTCATTTTCCAGGAAGGGCACCATCACCGATCGCGAAATGAAAGAGAACGGATGTGGTCTGCAATGACCTTGAAGCTCATGTTGTCGCCATCTTGGTCGTAAACCTTACCAGACAATTTCTCAACTTCACGGATGATTGGCATGAAGAGGTCTGTTTCAAAGTTGGTCTTAGCCCCTTGGATAACTGCCACCAAACGCTCCAAACCAGCGCCCGTATCAATGTTTTTGTGTGGCAATTCTTTGTACTCGCTACGAGGAACCGCAGGGTCAGCGTTAAATTGTGACAATACAATGTTCCAGATTTCGATATAACGGTCGTTTTCGATATCTTCTGCAAGAAGACGAAGACCGATATTTTCTGGGTCAAAGGCTTCTCCACGGTCGAAGAAGATTTCTGTATCAGGTCCAGAAGGTCCCGCACCGATTTCCCAGAAGTTGTCTTCGATTGGGATCAAATGACTTGGATCTACTCCCACTTCAATCCAGCGGTTGTATGAATCCTTGTCATCTGGATAATAAGTCATGTAAAGTTTGTCTTTCGGGAAGTCAAACCACTCAGGACTTGTCAAAAGCTCATATGCCCATGTAATTGCTTCGTCACGGAAGTAATCCCCGATTGAGAAGTTCCCCAACATTTCAAACATAGTATGGTGACGGGCAGTCTTCCCTACGTTTTCGATATCGTTGGTACGGATGGCTTTTTGGGCATTGGTAATACGTGGATTTTCAGGAATGATAGTTCCATCAAAGTATTTTTTAAGAGTAGCAACCCCTGAGTTGATCCACAAAAGTGTTGGGTCGTTTACTGGAACCAAGCTAACGGATGGTTCTACTGAGTGGCCTTTTGTAGCCCAGAAATCAAGCCACATTTGGCGGACTTGTGCACTAGATAATTGTTTCATATGTATCTCCTTTTTACTAATTTGATTGGCTTTCTAGCATTTCCACATAGTCGATAGCGACACAGAGGGAAATGACTAGGTCTGCATAAGATTCGTCATAGACGGTTACGGTATAGGTAGAGGTTAAATGGAAAAGTTCCTTGGTAATCTCAGCAATCACTTGGTCACGATCGTCCAGCAATTAAAATTCAAATCCCAGACATTTCCTTCGATACGAAGACCGAGATTGTCAAACTCATACTTATCCTTCCAGAAAGTCAACTTCTTTCCGGATATAAAAATGATCTCCATTACTCAGTTGAATTTCAAAACGAGGTAGGAAAGTTAAGACTTCCTTACTAATCTCACTGACCTGTTCACCAGCAACATCATAGATGGTAAAGGTTTTAGGAATCTTAAAAAATGAACCTTCAACCTGATAGGCGACATTGCCCATTTCATCCTTGATATCAAAAGCGTTCACCACCTAGGGCGAAATTTTTTTGTTTGACAAGAAATGTTCTCATAAACACCTCCAAAAATAAAAAGACAAATCCATATCACGAAGGGCGAAAAACCGCGGTACCACCTTCATTCAATGAACTTGTCATTCTTTTGATTCTTATGCAATTGTTAGATTGAGTAGCATGATTTTCTATCTTAGATGGCTCGCAGCACCGCCAATTCTCTGAACTAAGATGGAGAGAAAATCAATTCTCAACTTTCTTATTATATCGTTTTTAAGTCTGCGTCAACTGGAAATAATCCTCATTTAAATAACCAACTCCCTAAATCTCTGATTACTTTTTTTCAGGATATATTTTTTTCTTACTGCCATTTTTTTCTTTTTATCCCAACTTTTATCCCAAGTTTTTCGAATTGCTATACATAAATACGAAAAATATTTGCAAATATAAAGTAACCTATCACCAAATGTATGGAATCAGTTGTTAGGTATTGTCGATCCAAACCATCCTTTAAAATGGAATAGTATAACTGTTTCGTTAACAATCAAAAAGGTTGGTCAATAACTTTTTTTGAAAAAAAGTAGACATTTTCATGATTTGTTACCGCTTTCTATTATTATAAACTTAGTATACTACTAGGCTATAAAATAAGCAAATAGGATAGTAAAAATACACAGCTATACAACTATTCAAAAAACGAACCAGTTGTTACTGATTCGTTTTCTTTCAAATACTCCTACTTCCGATACATCTTAAATTGTAGGAAGAGGTCGCTGTAAATTCCTGTCCATTTATGGTCAAACTTCTCATAAACTTCTAGGTGTTTCATAGTATCTGCATCAGGATAGAAGGACTTATCCTCTTTTGTCTCCTCAGGGAGCATTTCCTTAGCAGCATTGTTTGGTGTTGAATAGCCGACATACTCAGCATTCTTGAGAGCATTTTCGGGCTTCAGCATAAAGTTGATAAAGGCATAGGCTGCGTCTTGGTTTTTGACTGTTTTGGGAATGACCATATTGTCAAACCAGAGGTTACTTGCTTCTGTCGGTACGACATAGCGAAGATTTTCATTTTTCTCTAGCATCTGACTGGCTTCTCCTGAAAAGGTCACACCGATGGCAGCGTTATTCTGAATCATGTACCCCTTCATCTCATCCGCAACAATAGCCTTGATATTAGGTGTTAGCTTGTAGAGCTTATCGACCGTTTCCTCCAACTGCTGTGGATCTTTAGAGTTTAGGCTATAGCCTAGCGAGTTAAGACCTAAACCAAGTACTTCACGCGCCCCATCAAAAAGCATAATGGAGTTCTTTATACTCTGGCTTCCAAAGGTCGTCCCAATGTTCAGGCGCTTCTTCCACCATAGTTTCATTGTAGACAATTCCCAAGGTCCCCCAGAAGTATGGGATAGAGTACTGGTTGTTGGGATCAAAGGACTGGTTGAGAAATTCAGAACCGATATTCTCAATGCCCTCAATCTTACTATAATCCAGTGGAACTAGAAGGTCTTCGTCCTTCATCTTTGTTAATCATGTACTCACTTGGGATGGCAATATCATAGGTTGTTCCACCCTGCTTGATTTTCGTGTACATGGCTTCGTTGGAGTCAAAGGTCTCGTACTGGACTTGGATTCCTGTTTCTTCTGTAAATTTCTCCAGAAGTTCAGGGATCGATATAGTCTCCCCAGTTGTAGATAACCAATTTTTGACTATCACGGCTATTGATTTTACTGTCAAGATGATAAGAAATTCCCCACAAGACAAGGATAATCGCTAGAATTCCTGCTAAAAATGAATAGAGTCGTTTCATGCTTGCTCCTCCTTCTCACGTGAAATGAAGTAATATCCGACAACCAGGATAATACTAAAGAGAAAGACCAAGGCTGAAAGAGCATTGATTTCTAGCGAAATTCCCTTACGAGCTCGAGAGTAGATCTCGACTGAGAGGGTTGAAAAACCATTTCCCGTTACAAAGAAGGTCACAGCAAAGTCATCTAGTGAATAGGTGAAATGCCATGAAGTAACCTGCAATGATAGACGGCGTTAGGTAAGGAAGCATAATTTCCTTGAACATCTGGAACTGACTAGCTCCAAGGTCATAGGCTGCATGGATCATATCTCCATTCATCTCTTTTAATCGAGGCAAGACCATAAGAACTACGATTGGAATGGAAAAAGCCACATGACTAGACAGAACTGTCAGAAAAATCCAAGTGAAAAACTTGAGTTGGGTAAAGAGAATCAAGAAGCTGGCACCAATCATAACGTCTGGGTGCAACCATCAAAAATGTTATTGAGTGATAGGAAAGGCTTCTTGATATTTTTTTGCGTGATTGGTAGATGTAAATGGCACCGAAAGTCCCAATAACAGTCGCAATCAAGGCTGATAGGAAGGCTAGTAAAAAGGTCTGAACCAAGATTAGCATGAGTCTTCCATCGCCAAACATGGTTTCAAAGTGAGACAAACTAAAAGCCTGTAAAAGCTATTCATATCATCCCCAGCATTGAAAGGCATAACCAATCAAGTAAAAAGATTGGCAGATAAAGGACGATAAAGACAAAGGCTAGGTAAAGATTCGATAATTTTTCATCGTTCTCTCCTTTCCTTAGTCACCCACATAGTGATAAACATGGTCAGGATAAGAACAACACCGATAGTTGAACCCATACCGTAGTTGTCGTTTGGTCAGGAAGTTCTGCTCGATGGCAGTCCCCAAAGGTAATCACTCGGTTCCCCCAATCAAACGGGTCAACATGAAGAGACTCAAACTCGGGATAAAGACAGATTGAACTCCGCTTCGTACTCCGTTCATTGACAGAGGGAAGATGACATGACGGAAGGTTTCCCATTTGGTCGCACCAAGGTCATAGCTGGCATTGATAAGGTTATTATCCATATCATCCAAAACATTGAAGATGGGCAAAATCATAAATGGAAGCTCGATGTAGCTTGCTACAAAGATAAATGAGAAATCTGTAAAGAGCAACTGCTGCGAACCGATTCCGATAAATTCGAGGAATTGGTTGATAGAACCATTTTGTCCAAAAATTCCGATAAAGGCATAGGCTTTAAGGAGCAGGTTAATCCAGGTTGGCAAAGATGATCAGCATGAGCCAGAACTGACGGTGTTTGAGGCGGGTCAAAAAGAGGGCTGTTGGGTAGCTGATAAGTAGCGTCACTAGAGTTACAATCCCTGCATATAGCACTGAGTTAAAACTCATTTTGAGATAGGTTAAATTTTGTGACGCAAAATAGGATTTATAGTTTTCTAAACTGAACTGGCCTTCGATATTGAAAAAGGATTGCCCAAAAATCAAGACCAAGGGTGCCAATACAAAGAGTGCAATCCAAAGCATGTAGGGCACTACAAAGAGTTTAGAGGTTGTTTTCTTCATCTCTTTCCTCCTCGATAGCGTTGATCAAACCTGCTTCTTGCTCTTCGATTTCTACATATTCTTCGATACGAGCATCGAATTCTTCTTCTGTTTCATTGAGACGCATGATGTGGATGTCTTCTGGTTCAAAGTCCAGACCGATTTCCTCACCAACGATGGCCTTTACGAGTTGAGTGAATCATCCATTCATTGCCCAGTTCATCATAAGCGATAATCTCATAGTGAACCCCACGGAAAGAGCTGAGTATCAACCTTAACTTGAAGTTTTTCCTTCTTCTGGAAGAGTAATGCGCAAGTCCTCTGGACGAATCACGACTTCAACCGGTTCATTTGGTTTCATACCACCGTCGACCGCTTCAAAGCGTTTGCCGTTAAATTCGACCAAGTAGTCCTCAATCATGGTTCCTGGCAAGATGTTTGATTCACCGATAAAGGTTGCAACAAAGTGGTTGATTGGCTCATCGTAGATGTCAACTGGTGTTCCTGACTGAACAATTTCACCGTCATTCATAACGAAAATCCAGTCACTCATAGCCAAGGCTTCTTCCTGATCATGTGTAACAAAAACAAAGGTAATGCCCAATCGCTGTTGCAGTTCACGCAGTTCGTACTGCATGTCTGTTCGCAATTTCAAGTCCAAGGCTGACAAAGGTTCATCCAAGAGTACCACACGAGGCTGGTTGATAATCGCACGCGCAATAGCTACACGCTGGCGTTGTCCTCCAGAAAGCTTACGGATGGAACGTTTTTCGAAACCTTCCAACTGTACCATTTTGAGAACTTCTAATACACGTTGTTCGATTTCTTTTTTATCGACCTTACGCAAACGCAATGGAAAGGCAACATTTTCAAAGACATTCATATGCGGAAACAAGGCATAAGATTGGAAGACTGTATGAACATCGCGCTTATTGGTTGGGATATCATTGATTCGCACGCCATCCAGTAAAATATCTCCAGTCGTTGCGTCTAGCAAACCTGCAATGATATTTAGGATGGTTGATTTTCCTGAACCAGATGCTCCTAGCAGTGTATAAAATTTCCCTTCTTCCAACTCAAAATTAATATCTTTGAGAACCTTAGTGTTGCTATCTTCAAAAACTTTAGAAACGTTTTTGAATTCGATAATTGGTTTTTTCAATTGGCATAAATTCCTTCTTTTTCATAGATTAACAGATCAGGGCTCTGTCAGGCCGCCACTACCTCTTGCAGGGAGTTAGACCTCCTGCATGCATCTTCGCTACCGATAGGCTTTCACCCCCTCTACATTCTAGTTAGTAGCTGCTAAGCTATTTCTAGTATTTACTCATGTTCACCCAAGATACGAACTTCTCGCTCAAGAGTAACACCTGAGTGTTCTTTAACCTTTTCAATGACAGACTCAATCAAGTCTTCATAATCTCTGGCAGTTCCATCAGCAATATTGACCATAAAGCCTGCATGCTTTTCTGAAACTTCTACGCCACCAATACGATATCCCTTCAAACCAGCTTCAGCAATCAATTGTCCAGCAAAATGACCCACTGGACGTTTAAAGACTGAACCACATGAAGGATACTCTAAAGGTTGCTTGAGTTCACGAAGGTGAGTCAAGCGGTCCATTTCTTGCTTGATGACTTGGTGATTACCCGGAGCTAAGGCAAACTTAGCAGATAGGACAACTGCTCCTGATGCTTGAATGGCTGAATGACGATAACCAAAGGCCAAGTCTTTAGCAGACAAGGTTTCGATTTCACCTTCCTTAGTCAAGATTTGACAAGACTGGAGAACATGAGCAATCTCACCACCATAAGCGCCAGCATTCATAAAGACAGCACCACCGACGCTTCCTGGAATTCCACAAGCAAACTCAAAACCAGTCAAACTATGACGGAGGGCAATACGAGTGGTTTCAATCAAGTTAGCTCCAGCTTCTGCCTCAATAGTGTAACCATCAACAGAAACATTATTGAGCTTGTCACACATGATTACAAAGCCACGTACTCCACCCTCACGGACGATAATGTTACTTGCATTTCCAAGAACCATCCAAGGAATGTTTTCCTGATTGGCAAATTTTACCACACGAGCCATCTCATAGCGATTGCGTGGAAAAACTAAATAATCTGCCTTCCCTCCAACTTTGGTATAGGTATAAGTTTTTAGCGGTTCATCGAATCGAATATCGATTCCTTCTAAGGTTTCTTTTTAGTTTATCTAATACGGTCATTTTTTTCTAATCCTTTTTATAAAATTCATTCCATTATACCATTTTTTTAGCTCTATTTTTCGATGATTTGGTTAGCTTTTTCAAAAGCTCAAACTAAAAAGAGGATGAACCTCTTTTTTTGTATTATTGCTTTTTATAAAAAGATCGTTTTTTTGTAAAGTAAATAAAAATAATAACTTCCACTGCTAACAATCCTTCTACGAGAAGTGGATTTGACAACCAACCAACTTGAGATAGGCTCGGAGCCAAATCAAATAGGGCGTGTAAACCATAAGCAGCTACTAGGTAAATCCATTTCTTTTGGCGAACTGCTTGATAAACCCAGAAGGTCAAGCCGACTTGAAGAAGCAAGGCTAGGATTCTCTCTAGTCCCAAAAGGTAAATCTGCCATGCTGCTAGATTGTTAATCGTAGCAAGCGTGCTTTCAGGCAAGAGTTGCATGATGGCTGGATTTTGCGATTCTACGGCTGAAAAGAGGATGAAGAGATTGAGTAAACTTGCAATCCCGATATAGATCAACTCTAAACCACCATGCCCCAATCCATAAGCAAGAGCATCTGAATCTTCCAAAGTTCTTTTCTTCTCCAACCATTTAAAGAAAATAAGTCGAGCTGTTTCTTCAAAGATAGCAGCCATAGAAATGCCATAAATCACATAGAGAAGAGGATTTTCCGTCATGAGTGGAACTGTCCCATCCTTTTGTGGGATGAAGAACCAAAGAGATGAACGATTTTCTCCAAGACTTGAGATGAAGCAAAAAATGCAACTGCCCCAAGTCCCAAAACTGCAAAATTAATCTTGTATTTGCTTTCTTGCATACCAAACTGCTGCAATGAGGATGGCAAACAAGGCCAGCATCGTTATTATTACATGAATTTTCATAATTGACTCCTTTTATTCTGCCTGTTCGATATCTTTTTTCATCTCGTCAACATTAAACTTAGCAAATAGATACTGACGGTCCTGAACAGGAAAACGTTGATCCAACTGGTCAACAGCTCCCACCTCTACAATCCCTTCCTTGATAACAAAGTCCATAACGTGGCCACCAAAGGTTAGATCGTCTGAAATGAAGTGCAAATGATAACCAGCAACACTAACTCCATGGAAAATTTCAGGTGTCCAAAAACCAACGATAGTTCCTGAGACATTGTCGCAGCTATATTCAGGCTGATGCGTCGCAACCTCAGCAAACTTCGTTTCAGTTGTTGATTTTGGAATCATACGAACATGCATATGCTTAAAATCACCATGAATCTTGATGGAACGAAATAGATTTTCTCCATCATAATAGGACTCAATACGTTTTTCAAGTTCCTGATCAGTCATTTCAAAACGCTGACGGAAAATAACTTCTGCCTGGTGGGGTACAACTGCTGCATAGGGGAATCAAAGGCATCTGGTGAAACTTCAACGATTTCAGGTTTCTCACCTGAACCCTTAGCCTGATATGCTTTCCCATCTAAGACAATCAATTCTCCATCGATAGAATCCAGGGTTCCTAATCCTAAATCACCATGTTCAAGCAATTCACCAACGGTCATGGTTCCACCGTAAAGTCCCGCCATCAAGGCTCCCAAAGTATTGTATTGGAATAATTTAACTGGTTCTTGCACCTTTCATCATCTCACTCTTCTTTGAAAAATTTTACTTACTAAGTATATCACATTTCTGATTAGAATTAAATGTTAGACTGCCTTTTAATACTCAATGAAAATCAAAGAGCAAACTAGGAAACTAGCTGCAGGTTGCTCAAAGCACTGTTTTGAGGTTGTAGATGGAACTGACGAGTCAGCTCAAAACACTGTTTTTGAGGTTGTGGATAGAACTGACGAGTCAGCTCAAAACACTGTTTTGAGGTTGTGGATAGAACTGACGAAGTCAGTAACATATATACGGCAAGGCGACGTTGACGCGGTTTGAAGAGATTTTCGAAGAGTATAACATTGCCAAACTTCTAAAAAAAAGGTACAATGTAACAAAATCATGAGAGGTCTGGGATGAAGCAAGAAAGCAAGTATGAACAAGTCGTTCACTATCTAAAAAATGAGATAGAATCAGGTAGATTTCCCACTGGAAGTCGCCTACCATCTATCCGAAAACTCAGTCAAGATTTTCACTGTAGCAAAGACACCATACAGCGCGCACTCTTAGAACTCCGATACGAGAAATATATCTACTCCAAACCTCAAAGTGGTTATTATGTATTGGAGCAACAAACCAGTCATGAAGACTCTAATTATCTCAGTCAATGATGAACACGCAGCTGCCTATGATGATTTTCGTCTGTGTGTCAATGAGAGCTTGATTGGGCGAGAAAATTATCTCTACAACTACTATGAACACCAAGAAGGTTTAGAAGAATTACGTCAGTCTGTTCAGACATTGCTCTTTGATCAAGCCATTTATAGTAAAGGCAGACCAGTTGGTCATGACGTCTGGAACCCAACAAGCACTGTTTATTCTTTTCTCAGATCGATTTTTCCAGGTCAAGCTCAGGAAATACTGGTCGAACAACCGACCTATCATCGAATGAACCAGCTGCTACTAGCTCAAAAATCTTCCCTTTCAAACCATTGAACGTCGAGTGGACGGCATTGACCTGAAAGAACTTGAGGAACAGTTTTAAAAAGCGGAAAGATTAAGTTCTTCTATACCATTCCACGTTTCCACTATCCTCTGGGGCATTCTTATTCTGAAGAGGAAAAAAACTTGCTATCCTTGACTTAGCTGCAAAAATATCAGATTTATATCGTTGAGGATGACTACCTGGGTGACTTGGATCCCTAAAATGGGACAAACCTTTCATTATCTGGACCAACATGATTTGGTCATCTATATCAAGTCCTTTTCTACGAGTCTATTTCCTGCCCTTCGGATTACTGCCCTACTTCTTCCTAATGCGATCAAGGAAGCTTTTGTAACCTATAAAAACATTCTTGACTACGATAACAACCTTATCATGCAAAAGGCTCTATCACTCTATATTGATAGTCAACTCTTTGAAAAAAACAGACTAGCACGATTGGCACTGCAAGAAAAAAGTCAGGAGCACATCCAACAACTCTTACAAAGCTATCCTATTTCCCTACCGAGCTATCCACTTCATGATGGGCTTTTGCTTGATCTCAGGAACTATCCTAGCATCGCTAGTCTTAAACATAGTCCTCTAGAACTCGACTTCTTTGAATCTTCCTATCTAGCGAACTGCCCTTATCACTTTGCAAAAGTTCCTTTAGAAAATATTGAAGAAACACTAAGCTATTTAAAAACAGAGCTGGACTGAAATCCAACTCTGTTATTTTTTATTGTTCTACTTCTGTTAGCTTTAGCAGCTTTTTCAAGATAAGTTTGGTAAGTTCCGTCATCTTTCAGTTTTTGGATGACCTTATCAACCACTTCCTTCAAATCTGAGTTACCTTTTTTGATAGCTACAGCATTTGCTTCGCCTTCTTTCATAGTCAAGCTTACTGTAGCTACTGCCAAATCTGAGTTCTTAGCAGCATAGCTTAGAGCAACTGGTTCATCCATATGAACAGCATCAACCTTACCTGATTGAAGCTCATTGACTGCTTCGCCCATGTTTGTCAAAGAAGTCAACTGTGCCTTTGGAAGTTGCTCTTTAACCATAGATTCAGGAACAGTCCCTTTCTGAGCTGCAATATTAGCACTTGCTAGAGAGTCCAAATCCTTGTATTTTTCAAGATCTGACTTTCTGATAAGGAAGCTAATTTTATTTTCATAGTAAGGAATTGAGAAATCAAAGACTTCTTGTCTTTCTTCAGTTGCACTGATTCCCGCAATTGCTAGGTCTGCTTTTCCTGTCTGAAGACTAGTCAAGACATTATCAAAACTCATGCTTGAAACTTCCAATTTCACTCCAAGTTCATCAGCGATTGCTTGCGCCATGTCAATATCAGCACCTACGACTTGGTTCTTACCATCTACAAGGGATTGAAACTCAAAGGGAGCATAGTCTGGACTAGTTGCGACCACTAATTTCCCTTTTTTTGCTTGATGGCCTCCACTGCAGACTGTGAGCTTGAGCTAGACGATTGGCAAGCTACTAAAAAGAAGCTTGCAAGAAAAACTACATAAGACAAATATCCATTTTTTTAAAAATTCATAAATAAACAACCTCTCTGTTAATTTTGTATAATTATAACTCTATAAACTTTGTTTGTCAAGCATATTTCTAAATTTTTTTATGAAAAATTTTTCAATTTTTTTCTTTTCAAAAAAAGGAGCTTTTTACTTACTAACAAGCTCCTTTTTGCATAATTAATCAATCTTACAATTCAACAATCTTACCTGTTTCAAAGTAAACAACCCATTCACAGATATTTTTTGCATAGTCACCGATGCGTTCCAAGTAGGAAATAACTTGGAAGTAATCACGACCTGTGACGATGGCTTCAGGATGTTTCTTGATTTCTTCTGTAGCTAGGTCTCGAATGTTATCAAAGTAATGGTTGATATTTTCATCCATAGTTGCAACTTCATAGGCTTGATCCACAGAACCATTCAAATAAAGTTCTAAAGCAGCCTCAACAAAGTTTTTTACTTCACGACCCATTTTTTTAATTTCTTCTTCAACTGCAGGGATACGTTGCTCCCCCTTCATACGAATCGTTGCTTTTGCGATAGATACTGCATGGTCTCCCATACGTTCTAGGTCTGAAACAGCTTTTAAAACTGTCAAAACTGTACGCAAGTCTTGTGAAACTGGCTGTTGTAGGGCAATCATTTCAAATGATTTCTTTTCAAGTTTCACTTCGTATTCGTTTACTTCTGCATCTTCCTCAATGACTTCTTTTAGCCATGTCACGGTCATGCGTTACAAAAAGCACGTACGGTACGATTGATTTGGGAAAGAACTTCTTGTCCCATAGCATAAAAACTGATTATGCAATTTCTCTAAATCTTCTTCAAATTGAGATCGTAACATCTTCTCACTCCTTATCCAAATTTACCTGAAATGTAGTCCTCTGTCTCCTTATGTTGCGGATAGAGGAACATATCCTTGGTATCGTTAAATTCAATCAAATCTCCATTGAGGAAAAATCCTGTCTTATCAGAGATTCGAGATGCTTGCTGCATAGAACGAGTGACCAAGAGCATGGTGTATTTGTCTTTTAGACCATACAAGGTTTCCTCAATCTTACCAGCAGAAATAGGGTCCAAGGCTGAAGTTGGTTCATCCAAAAGGATGATTTTAGGACTAGTCGCCAATACACGTGCTACACAAACACGTTGTTGTTGACCACCTGAAAGACCAATAGCAGAGTCATGCAAACGGTCTTTGACTTCATCCCAGATTGAAGCACGCTGTAAAGCCTTCTCCACTGCTTCATCTAAGACCTGCTTATCCTTTTCTCCATTTATGCGGAGGCCATAAACGACATTTTCATAGATAGACATAGGGAAAGGATTGGGTTGTTGGAATACCATTCCAATTTCCTTACGCAATTCAACTGTATCGGTACGAGGGCTATAGATGTTGTGACCGTTATAAACCACTGATCCAGTTGTCGTCACTTCAGGATTAAGGTCACCCATTCGGTTAATAGCCTTTAGAAGTGTTGATTTCCCAGATCCAGACGGACCGATAAGGGCCGTAATTTCCTTGGGTTGGAATGATAAGGAAACACTATTCAAGGCCTTCTTTTTATTGTAATAGACTGACAGGTCTGAAACCTGCAAAATCGGTTCTGTCATACTGTTCCCTTTCTAACCAAAGTGTCCAGTTACATAGTCATTAGTTGACTGTAGCTTAGCATTTTGGAAAATATTAGCAGTCTTATCATACTCAATCAAGTCACCCAAGTAGAAAAATCCTGTATAATCACTAGCACGCGCAGCCTGTTGCATACTGTGGGTTACGATGATAATGGTAAAGTCCTTCTTCAACTCAAGCATGGTTTCCTCAAGTTGAGCTGTCGCAATCGGATCTAAGGCTGATGCCGGTTCATCCATCAAGAGAATATCCGGTTTAACAGAGATTGCACGAGCGATACAAAGACGTTGCTGCTGACCACCTGATAGGGTCAAGGCAGACTTATGAAGGTCGTCTTTGACCTGATCCCAGAGGGCAGCCTGACGAAGTGATGTTTCTACAATTTCATCTAGGACTTTCTTGTCCTTAACACCTGCACGTTCATGTGCAAAGGTGATGTTGCGATAGATTGATTTAGCAAATGGATTTGGACGTTGAAATACCATTCCGATATGTTTACGCATTTCATAAACATTGATTTCAGGACGGTTAACGTCAATACCTCGATAGAGAATCTGTCCTGTAACCTTTGCAATATCAATGGTATCATTCATACGGTTGAGACTGCGTAGGTAGGTTGATTTCCCAGATCCAGACGGACCAATCAGGGCCGTGATTTTATTTTTTTCGAATTGCATATCGACGCCCTTAATGGATTCATTTTTACCGTAGTAAACATGTAAATCCTTAGTAGAGAGGGCCACTTTTTCTTCTGGAAAGGTAATGATATGCTTTTCATCCCAATTATATTTTGACATGGCTTCTCCTTTAGGCAGCGGTTAATTTCTTGTGTAGGTAGCTTCCGAGTTTGCGAGCTCCAAAGTTAAAGATTAAGATAAAGATTAGGAGCACCGCAGCAGAACCTGCTGAAACAAGTGTTCCATCAGGAATAGTTCCTTCACTGTTGACTTTCCAGATATGAACAGCCAAGGTTTCTGCTTGACGGAAGATTGAGATTGGACTGGTTACGCTGAGGACATTCCAGTTTGACCAGTCAAGAGCTGGTGCTGATTGTCCTGCCGTATAGATAAGAGCCGCAGCTTCACCAAAGATACGACCTGATGCAAGTACGATACCTGTTACAATACCAGGTAGGGCTTCGGGGATAACGACATGAAGAACTGTTTCCCAACGAGAAAGTCCAAGTGCTAAACCAGCTTCACGTTGCGTATGGTGAACGTGTTTCAAACTGTCTTCAACATTACGCGTCATCTGTGGAAGGTTAAAGACGGTCAAAAGCCAAGGCACCTGAAATAATTGAAAAATCCATACTCAAACTGAACTACAAAGATGAGGTAACCAAAGAGACCGACAACGACTGATGGTAGAGAAGACAAAATCTCAATACAGGTACGAACGAAGTTGGTAACACGACCTTTTTTTAGCATATTCAGCCAAGTAAATTCCAGCCCCCATTGATAGAGGTACAGAGATGAACAAGGTGATGACCAAAAGGAAGAAGGAATTATAAAGCTGAATTCCAATACCTCCACCTGCTTGGTAAGAAGATGATTTTCCAGTCAAGAAGGACCAAGAAACATGAGGTAAGCCTCGAACCAAGATATAGAGAATCAAGGAAGCAAGAATGGTCACAATGATTCCTGCGATGGTATAGAGGACAGCTGTTGCAAGTTTATCTAATTTCTTAGCGTGCATAGTTTTTTTCTTTCCTCTTTCTTTCGTAATCAATTTAATCACACTGTTAAAGGCCAAACTCATCAAGAGCAATACTAATGCCAGTGACCAAAGAACATTATTATCAACAGTTCCCATAACGGTATTTCCGATTCCCATGGTCAAAACAGATGTTAAAGTCGCTGCTGGTGTCGTCAATGAAGTTGGAACAACTGCTGAGTTACCGACCACCATCTGAATCGCAAGGGCTTCACCAAAAGCACGCGCCATACCAAAGACTACTGCTGTAAAAAAATACCTGAACGAGCAGCCTTCAAGGTTACACGCCAGATGGTTTGCCAACGAGTTGCTCCCATAGCTAAACTAGCTTCACGGTAGTGACGAGGAACTGCACGTAAGCTATCAGTTGTCATAAAGGTTACAGTCGGCAAGATCATAACAAAGAGAACGAAAATCCCTGATAAAATACCAAAACCTGTTCCACCAAAGACACTACGTACAAATGGTACCACGACCTGCAAACCGATAAATCCATAAACTACCGAAGGAATCCCAACTAGGAGTTCAATAGCAGGTTGTAAAATCTTTGCCCCTTTTGGTGATACTTCTGTCATAAAGACAGCTGCCCCAATGGCAAATGGTGTTGCGATGAGAGCAGATAGAATGGTAACAATAAAGGAACCCAAAATCATCGGAAGGGCGCCAAACTGTTTACCTGATGGATTCCAAGTTGCACCAAAGAGAAAATCAAAGATATTCACACCATTGACAAAGAAGGTTGATAAACCTTTTTGGGCTACAAAGATTAAAATCATAGCCACAATGATAACAATCAAAGAGAGACAGGCAAAAGTCAGACTTTTCCCTAATTTCTCAAGACGAGAGTTCTTTGACGGAGAGAGCAATTTTTTAGATAATTCTTCTTGATTCATTATTGACTCCCTTCTAGCGCTGTTACAGTACCTGCAGCATCTTTTTCAACCTTCATTTCCTTAACAGAAATATAGCCCATTCCTTTAACGATTCCGTTCTGAGCTTCGTCTGAAAGGACAAAGTTTAAGAATTCGGCAACCAATTCATTTGGCTCACCAAGTGTATACATATGTTCATAAGACCACAAAGGCCAATTATTCGTGGTTACATTCTCTGAAATTGGTTCATAACCATTGAGTTTGATTGTCCCAACAGAATCATCAACATAGGCAAATGCTAGGTAGGAAATAGCTCCAGGGGTTTGAGAAACGATTGATTTGACCATCCCGTTTGAATCTTGTTCCTGACTTTGCATTGCTGATTGACCCATTCATGATCACACTATCAAAAGGTCGCACGAGAACCTGAACTTGCCGCACGGTTGATAATAGAGATGGCTAAATCTTTACCCACCGACTTCTTTCCAGTTGGTAATTTCTCCTGTGAAGATTTGTCGGAGCTGATCCGTCGTTAGATTATCAACATCTACTTCTTTATTGATGATAACAGCCAAACCTGCAACAGCTACCTTATGGTCGACCAAGGCTGAGGCATCAATACCGTCTTTTTTTCCTCCGCAAATACATCCGAGTTTCCGACATCTACTGCTCCTGACTGAACCTGCGATAGTCCTGTACCAGAACCACCACCTTGAACATTGACTGTTTTTACCGATATGAGCTGATGCGAAATTCATCTGCTGCCGCCTCGACTAAAGGTTGGAGGGCAGTTGAGCCAACAGCCGTCATTGACTCCCCACGATCAATCCAACTTGCACATCCTGCTAGTGAACCAGCAAGTAAAAGAGTTGCAAGAAAGAGGGTGAGTTTTTTTAAATTTTTTTCACTATTTGTCTCCTTGAAAATAATGATGAATAGCTTGGAATTTCGCCCTATTTTTTTCTAATGTTTTATGCAAAAAAATCCATACTTCCACTATAACATAGAATACTGATTTTGACTAGTTTTTTTACCTTAAACCTCAAGCCCTTAGGGAAATAATTCTTCAAGGTATTTCCGGTCACTTTTGCAAAACCTAAACCATTTCCCACCAACCAAAACTTGGTACCAGCCATTTGACAAAGTTTCAGACAGCTGAACTGTTTCACCAGCTACGTATTTAACGAAAGTCTTCTTGATGAATTTCAATTGATTGCTTTGACTTGGCTTGGTTTTTAAGGCTAGGCCAAGAGCAAAACTTGGTTCAAAAACGTTTTTTTCTTAAAGGTTCCAAGATGAAGTCCGTTTCGTGCAATCCTAAGTTTTCCCCAAATCTGGTAGAACTTCAGGCAAGAGATACAGTTGGTCTCCAAAAAGTCTGTAAAAATACCTGGCAAATTAATCTTTAGATGTTTTTTTTCAAAAATCTTGCCATAAAATCAACTGTTCTCGACTGAGATTAGATCTTAGAAGACTTTGAACTTCCCAGACTTGTTTTTGACCTTTGAAACTGAAGATGGGCCACGAAACTGACCTTCTCCCTTAAAAACGATGTGGGATACATCCGAGCTGTTTCAGGAAAAGTCAATCCCAGGAACCATTCCATTGATATGTTCACTGGAATCAATTCAAAAATCATAACTATCCAGTAACCATTTGACAATTTCTTCGTTTTTCTTCTGGAGCCCATGTACAAGTCGAATAGACCAAACGACCACCATCAGCTAACATGGTGACCGCATCCTCTAGAATTTCACGCTGCAAGTCAGCACATTGGCTTGGATATTCTACACTCCAATAATCCATGGCATCTGGCTGTTTTCGGAACATCCCTTCTCCAGAACATGGAGCATCTAGGACAATTAGGTCAAAATATCCTTTAAAACACTTTTAGCCAAACGATCGGCAGATTCATTGGTTACAACTACATTTGATGCACCAAAACGCTCCATATTTTCAACCAAAATCTTAGCTCGCTTGCTAGAAATTTCATTGGAAACAAGTAGTCCTTCGCCTGCAAGATAAGCTGCCAGTTGAGTTGATTTCCCACCGGGAGCGCTGCCAAATCCAAGACCTTCATGCCTGGTTTTGGTTGCGCTACTTGTGCAACCATTTGAGCAGCAGGTTCTTGGGAATAGACCAAACCTGTTACATGCTCAGGAGATTTTCCCAGAAACCTTTGCCATAGTAGCCCCAAGGGTGTATTTGGAATAGCATCTGAAAAAGAAACTTGGCTTTTCTTTTTAAGGGATTGATGCGAAAGGCGGAAACTGCCTCATCATCAAAAAGAGGCAAGAAAAAGCTCTTGCCTCATCTCCCAATATTGCTTCATATTTTTTTACAAATCCTTCTGGAAATTGCATGTAAGTTTATTTCCTTTCATAGATATAGGATTGGATTTCTGCCAACTTGTCTGTTGGAACCATCATAATTGGTTGTCGTGTCTGAAAATCCACCGGCTCTCCAGTTAAGGTTACAATCTGATAACCCTAAACTTTTTCCAATGATACTAGCTGCAGCATAGTCCCAAGGTTGGAGATAGGTGATATAGGGTCAATAGCTGACCAGATAATATTTTTTTGAAAAAAAGCTGATAGCTGCACTTCCATATATACGTACACCAAGTGAAGCATTAGCCAATTCTGCGACACCCCAGGCGTTTGTTTCCAACATGCCAGCATTACTCGCAATTAGAAAATCTCGCAAGGGCTTATCCTTAAAACTAGGCAAGGGTTCTTCATTGAGACAGGCCTGAAAAGTACCCCCTCCATGATAACAATGACCTTTCATGACATCATAAATGATCCCAAACTGGCCCACACCGTTTTCAAAATAAGCTACCATAATGGCAAAATCATCACCTTGGGCGACAAAGTTGTTGGTACCATCAATGGGATCAATGACCCAAACAGATCCATGTCCAACTGAAGCACGTAGACATCCCTCTTCTGCACAAAATTGGTCATCAGGATAACGCCAACGAATTTTATCAATCAAAAAATTCTGAACTTCCTTGTCCAAACGAGTCACCAAGTCTGTAGGAGATGATTTTCTCTCAATATGCAATTCTTCCTGCATGTGAGCTAGAATATAGTCTCCTGCTTCCTTGACAATCTCTTTGGCAAACATAAATTTATTTTTCCAAGCGAAATCTTCCTTCCCTTTGTTCTTTGGCTAATTGGACAGCTCGATAGAAGGAATAACCACTCGCAGATTTCAAATTCACGGCCCAAGCGTTTTCTCTTCACTCTTGCTTGGAACAACCGCTTTGAATCCCTTGTAGGAATCTAGTAGTTTCTTTGCTTCTACCTTAGTCTCATAGGCTGCTTCAACATCATTAAAAAAAGAAAGCACTGAAGCAAGTTCTTCAGTGCTCCACGACAAATCTAGTGGGTAACTATACTGTTTATTCATCTAATTAATACCAGCTCTCAATGTAGCTTCTTTCAGTTCTTGTTTACGGTAACTACGAGGGAGAAAAGCACGAATCTCATCTTCATTAAAACCGATTTGCATCCGCTTTGCATCAATAATAATCGGACGACGCAAAAGACTCGGATACTGCTCAATTAAATGAAGCAACTCCGATACTGAGATACTCTCTACATCAATATTCAATTTTTGAAAAATCTTTGAACGAGTCGAGATGATGTCATCAGTACCATTTTCGGTCAAGGAAAGAATGTGTTGCAGTTCTTTTCTCGTTAAAGGGCTGGTCATAATATTATGCTCTTGGAAGGGCACTTTATGATTCTCGAGCCAGGCCTTTGCTTTACGACATGATGTACAACTCGGTGATAAAAAAATAGTGTAATCATGCTTTCCTCTTCTTTACATACTTTTCTATTTCCTATTATACAAAAAAATAAAAGCGCTTGACTAGTTATTTTCCGTAAAAAAACCTACTTTTTTTCAAGAAAAAAATAGGTTTTTTTAGAATCAAATATGAATGTTTTGCTTAAATATAGAAATATTCATGTTACAAACGATAGTTTTTTTCCTACATTTTATTTGGAATCAGTAATACTTTTTCTTCACTTATCTATTTGTTTTTTTCGACTCTGTAGGTACAGAAAATCCAAAAAAATCAATTCATACAAGCAGAAAAAAATAGAAGAAAGGCATGGAGGAAAAAAAGTCCTCTGGTAGGATAAGAATGACAGGATCCTTTGCTGGATCAAATAGCCAGGTATCATCACCTACAAAAAGAATTTGATGAAACAAAGTAAAGAACTGCTCAAATCCAATGAAAACTCCAACTAAACCAAGTACCAAAGGTAGCGAGAGCATGATTAAGAGACCTCTACGGTATAGAGATAGAAATCCTTTCTGAATGACCTGCTTCCAAAAAAGATAGAAAATCGGTAGCGTTACGATTGCTACTCCTTGAGCCAGATGGAAGAGTCCCTTCACAACTGCAAAATGATGGATGCCAGATGCAGATGAAGGAAAATCTGGCATTTCTAATGCTTGACTCAATGGATTGGTCAAATAATCCATCAAAACATTAAAATTATGCTGGATGGTCTGAGGTTGCAGATGAACACGACTTGTCAAGTTTAACCAAGAAATTTCCTGAGGATAGATCAACCAAGCCAGGTAAATGGTCAATAAAATTAGCAAGCGAGAGGAGAAAGAGAATACTTCCTACAAAAGTAAACTTAGTTTTCATCGAAATTCCACTCCGCTAGACTTGAAAGGACATGAGTTGGTGCAATTGGCAAGTCTGCTACTTCTTCAGGTTTTGTAAATCCTGTCGTCACCAAAAGGCTAGGAATGCCATTGTCAATACCAGCTCGAATATCAGTAAGATAATTATCGCCCACCATGACAATTTCTTGGCGCTCAAGTCCTAGGTGTTCAACAGCCTTGTCCATAATAATCGCATTAGGTTTTCCAATATAAACTGGTTTTACGCGAGTTGCTGCTTCGAGAAGAGTAATCAGTGAACCAGCACCAGGCAAAAGACCTCGTTCCGTCGGGATGTTCAAATCAGGGTTGGTACCGATAAAATGAGCACCTTTATGGATAGCTAGGGTTGCTGTAGCAAATTTTTTTCATAGTCTACTTGCCAGTCCAAAGCCAACAACCACATAGGCTGGATTTTCTTTATCTTCAACATACCCTGCTGCTTGAATGGCTTCCTTTGAGCCCTGCTTCTCCGATGACATAGACTGTCTTTATCAAGTCCTAGATCATTCATGTAATCGATAGTCGCTAAGGTTGCAGTATAGATCGTCGATACAGGCGTGTCGATGTTAAACTGATTGGCTAACATCTCTTGAACACTCTCAGGTGTACGAGTGGTGTTGTTTGTCACAAAAAAGATAAGGAATCTCTCTTTTTTGTAACTCATGAACAAAAGCTTCTCCTGCTGGGATTCTATCTTTTCCCTTATAGATTGTTCCGTCTAAATCAATTAAATAACCTTTATAAGTCATATCTTTCTTTCTAATCTTTGTTAATTTCTTGCCAAGTTATCTTTTGCCTGAGCATTGATGTCGCCATCACTTGTAGACTTGGTGATTGCTTTCTAGTTCATTCAATTCATAACTAGAAGTAATCATTCCGCCTGGTCGAACTTCCTTGACATATTTGAGGTTGATTTTTTTGGGGATATGATTGGTCAGAAAATCGGCTCCCATGACCTCAAAAATCCAATCTAGGTATTTGCTGTTATTGACGTGACCATTCATATCTAAGTCATAGAAACGAACATGGTAGTCCTTGCTTATCGCTTCTTCCAGCTCTGTATATTTTGGCCCACGGACCAGTTTCTTAGAAAACTCAGATTGGTAAGGAGCGACAATTTCTGGTACTACAGGATGAACCTTTTCGACTCTCACGATCCATAAGGACAAAGGTAGCTACCATATGAATGATTTCTTGACCAGCTTCATCATAAATAGTAAATCGGCGGTAGCAAAAAGACGATTATAGGTCAAAGCTTCTGTTTCAATGGTGATTTCCTCAGCAAAACGAGGCAAACGAACCACATCGATATCATAATCTGTGATAATCCAGACCAGATTATACTGTTCTAAAACATCCTTATCACTCACTCCCAGTTCAATTGACTGCATCCCTGAGACCTGGAGGGACAACAAGATCACATCTGGTAGCTTGATATGACCATTCATGTCAGCCATATCAAAAGGAATTTTCATCTTCATTTGATAAGTTAAGCCCATAATTTTACTCCAATATAAATCGTTCTGCTACTGTATCACCTAAGAAGAGACCTCTCTTAGTCATACGAACACGATCACCCTCAACCTGCATAAGACCTTGTTGAATCAAGTCTTTGACAATATCTCCCATAAAGTTCCTGGAAAGACCGTCCGAAATTTTTTTCTTCAAAGCGTGCCATGGAAACTCCTGACTTCTTGCGAAGTCCGAGAAACATCTCTTCTTCCATTTGCTCCCTTTGACTCAAGTGTTCTTCATTGATACGAGCACTTCCCTCTTCTACCGCCTTTAAATAATGGCGGATCGGCCCATGGTTTTTATAGCGAACACCGTCTACATAGCCAGACGCACCAGCACCGATTCCATAATACTCGGCATTGTCCCAGTACATAAGATTGTGACGACTTTCAAAGCCTGGCTTTTGAAAAAGTTAGAAATCTCATAATGCTCAAAAGCCAGCTCTTTTCTAGCTCTGCAATGATATACTCAAACATCTCTGCTTCTAATTCTTCCTTAGGAAGAGGTAATTTCCCTCGTCTCATACGATTCATAAAGACCGTATGATTTTCCAAAAATCAAAGCTATAGAGACTCATGTGAGGGAATATCCAAAGGGCGATAGCCTTAGCGACATTGTCCTTAACTTGTTCCATAGTCTGACCAGGAAGTGCGTAAATCAAGTCAATGGAAATATTGTCAAAACCAGCCAGTTTGAGACGATCGATATTTTCATAAATATCCTTTTTCCGTATGACTACGCCCTATCTTTTTTTCAGCATTTTATCATCAAAAGGTCTGAACACCTAGTGAAACACGATTAACTGCAGAATTTTTGCAGAAACAGCAATCTTATCAGCATCCAGGTCACCAGGATTAGCCTCAATGGTCAATTCTTCCAAGACTGACAAGTCCAAAGTTTTTAGTCAATCCATCTAACAAAACTTCCAATTGAGAAGCGGACAAGGGCTGTCGGTGTCCCACCACCAATATAGAGTGTACGCAATTTTTGAATGTCATAAGAATGAAATTCTTGCAGTAGATGCTCTAGATAGCTGTCTACTGGCTGATTTTTTTAATAAAGACCTTTTGAAAAAGTCACAATAATAACAAATCTGTGTGCAAAATGGTATGTGCACGTAGGCTGATGTCGGTTTCTTCTGCATAGTATTTATTATACTACAAAAGCGAACAATACTTAGAATTCCGTTTAACAAAATCCTAGCATTGTTCGCTTTCTTTATCTAAACATTCTTTTTATTTTACGACTAACATGATTCCCAGAACCAATCTAGTTTGTCTTTATAACACAAAAGAATGAATGTTTATTTGACTAAATTTTTAGTCTTCTTTTTTCTTTCCCAAAAGCAAGTCCGAGACCACCTAGAATACCAAGAAGGCCTAGAGATGCAAGAGTCGCATTTGATTCTGTTCCAGTATTTGGCAATACTTTTTGAGAATCATTTGACTTAGCTCCATTATTATTAGTAGCTGTAGTATCTCCGCGATCACATTCGGATTAACTGCAACTGGTGTTACCTTAGCTGGAGTTTCTACTGGAACTTCAACTGTTGGTTGACCTGGTTCAGTAATCTTAGCTGTACCTGGTACTTTTACCGTCTGGTAGGTCACTGTTTGGTACTTTACCTTTACCATCTTCACCGATTGTAACAGTGATTGGACCATCTTTACCTGGGATTTCTACCTTAGTTCCTGGTGGGTATGTTGAGCCATCTGGTTTCTTAGGTGTTACTGTAACGTCACCTGTCTTAGGATCTTGTTCAACATCTACTGTTGGTGTCTTACGAGCTGGTGTTGTTACATCCACTGGTTGTGATGGTTTCTTGTTAGGTTCGGTTACTGTACCTGTACCTGGGACATCTTTCTTGGAAGGTTGTCATTTGGTACTTCACCTGAACCATTGTCGCCAATTGTTACAGTGATTGGTGTTCCATTTTTCACCTGGAATTTCTACCTTAGTTCCTGGTGGGTATGTTGAGCCATCTGGTTTCTTAGGGTGTTACTGTAACGTCACCTGTCTTAGGATCTTGTTCAACATCTACTGTTGGTGTCTTTACGAGCTGGTGTTGTTACATCCACTGGTTGTGATGGTTTCTTGTTAGGTTCGGTTACTTTACCCTGTACCTGGAACATCTTTCTTAGGAAGGTTGTCATTTGGTACTTCACCCTGAACCATTGTCGCCAATTGTTACTGTGATTGGTGTTCCATTTTCACCTGGAATTTCTACCTTAGTTCCTGGTGGGTATGTTGAACCATCTGGTTTCTTAGGCGTTACTACTCGCATCACCATTTGGTTTGCTGAGTGATTTCAATCTCACCTGGTGTTTTCAGTTACTGGTGTTTCTGGTGTTACCTTAGCTGGAGTTTTTACTGGAACTTCAACTGCTGGTTGACCTGGTTCTGTAATCTTACCTGTACCTGGGACATCTTTCTCTGGTAGGTCATGTTTGGTACTTTACCTTTACCGTCTTCACCGATTGTTACAGTGATTGGGCTACCATCTTTACCTGGGATTTCTACCTTAGTTCCTGGTGGGATATGTTGAGCCATCTGGTTTCTTAGGGTGTTACTGTAACGTCACCTGTCTTAGGATCTTGTTCCAACATCTACTGTTGGTGTCTTACGAGCTGGTGTTGTTACATCTACTGGTTGTGATGGTTTCTTGTTCGGTTCTGTTACTGTTCCTGTACCTGGGACATCTTTCTTAGGAAGCTTGTCATTTGGTACTTCACCTGAACCATTGTCGCCGATTGTGACTGTGATTGGTGTTCCATTTTTCACCTGGAATCACTACCTTGCTGCCTGATGGGTAGGTTTGTGCCATCTGGTTTCTTAGGCGTTACAACTGCATCACCATTTGGTTTTGCGTGTGATTTCAATCTCACTTGGTGTTTCAGTTGTTGGGTGTATTTGGTGTTACCTTACCTGGTGTTGTTACTGGAACTTCAACAGCTGGTTTACCTGGTTCTGTAATCTTACCTGTACCTGGGACATCTTTCTTAGGAAGTTTGTCATTTGGTACTTTTACCTTTACCATCTTGACCGATTGTTAACAATGATTGGGTTACCATCTTTACCTGGGATTTCTACCTTAGTTCCTGGTGGGAATGTTGATCCATCTGGTTTCTTAGGTGTTACTGTAACGTCACCTGTCTTAGGATCTTGTTCCAACATCTACTGTTGGTGTCTTACGAGCTGGTGTTGTTACATCTACTGGTTGTGATGGTTTCTTGTTCGGTTCTGTTACTGTTCCTTTTCCTGGGACATCTTTCTTAGGAAGGTTGTCATTTGGTACTTCACCTGAACCATTGTCGCCAATTGTTACTGTGATTGGTGTTCCATTTTCACCTGGGATTTCTACCGTAGTTCCTGGTGGGTATGGTTTTCCATCTGGTTTCTTAGGCGTTACAATCGCATCACCATTTGGTTTGCGTGTGATTTCAATCTCACTTGGTGTTTCAGTTGTTGGGGTATTTGGTGTTACCTTACCTGGTGTTGTTACTGGAACTTCAACAGCTGGTTTACCTGGTTCTGTAATCTTACCTGTACCTGGGACATCTTTCTTAGGAAGTTTGTCATTTGGTACTTTACCTTTACCATCTTGACCGATTTCAACAGTGATTGGACCATCTTCACCTGGGATTTCTACCGTAGTTCCTGGTGGGAATGTTGAGCCATCTGGTTTCTTAGGTGTTACTGTAACATCACCTGTCTTAGGATCACGTTCTACATCTAGTGTTGGTGTCTTACGAGCTGGTGTTGTTACATCTACTGGTTGTGATGGTTTCTTGTTCGGTTCGGTTACTGTTCCTGTACCTGTGACATCTTTCTTAGGAAGCTTGTCATTTGGTACTGTACCTGAACCATTGTCACCAATTGTTACTGTGATTGTTGTTCCATTTTCTCCTGGAATTTCTACCTTGCTGCCTGATGGGTATGTTGAGCCATCTGGTTTCTTAGGCGTTACAATCGCATCTCCATTTGGTTGTGGAGTAATTTCAATCTTACCTGGTTTTTCAGTTACTGGTGTTTCTGGTGTGAATTTAGCTGGTGTTGTTACCTCAGGAACTTCCACAGCTGGTTTATTTGGTTCAGTAATCTTACCTGGACCTGTGACATCTTTCTTAGGAAGTTTGTCATTTGGTACTTTACCTTTACCATCTTGACCGATTTCAACAGTGATTGGACCATCTTCACCTGGGGATTTCTACCGTAGTTCCTGGTGGGAATGTTGAGCCATCTGGTTTCTTAGGTGTTACTGTAACATCACCTGTCTTAGGATCACGTTCTACATCTAGTGTTGGTGTCTTACGAGCTGGTGTTGTTACATCTACTGGTTGTGATGGTTTCTTGTTCGGTTCAGTTACTGTTCCTGTACCTGTGACATCTTTCTTAGGAAGCTTGTCATTTGGTACTTCACCTGAACCATTGTCACCAATTGTTACTGTGATTGGGTTTCCATCTTTACCTGGGATTTCTACCTTAGTTCCTGGTGGGAATGTTGAACCATCTGGTTTCTTCGGTGTTACTGTAACATCACCTGTCTTAGGATCACGTTCTACATCTAGTGTTGGTGTCTTACGAGCTGGTGTTGTTACATCTACTGGTTGTGATGGTTTCTTGTTCGGTTCGGTTACTGTTCCTGTACCTGTGACATCTTTCTTAGGAAGCTTGTCATTTGGTACTGTACCTGAACCATTGTCACCAATTGTTACTGTGATTGTTGTTCCATTTTCTCCTGGAATTTCTACCTTGCTGCCTGATGGGTATGTTGAGCCATCTGGTTTCTTAGGCGTTACAATCGCATCTCCATTTGGTTGTGGAGTAATTTCAATCTTACCTGGTTTTTCAGTTACTGGTGTTTCTGGTGTGAATTTACCTGGTGTTGTTACTGGAACTTCAACAGCTGGTTTACCTGGTTCAGTAATCTTACCTGTACCTGGAACTTTACCGTCTGGTAATTCACTGTTTGGTACTTTACCTTTACCGTCTTCACCGATTGTTACTGTGATTGCGTTTCCATCTTTACCTGGGATTTCTACCTTAGTTCCTGGTGGGAATGTTGAACCATCTGGTTTCTTAGGTGTTACTGTAACATCACCTGTCTTAGGATCACGTTCTACATCTAGTGTTGGTGTCTTACGAGCTGGTGTTGTTACATCTACTGGTTGTGATGGTTTCTTGTTCGGTTCGGTTACTGTTCCTGTACCTGTGACATCTTTCTTAGGAAGCTTGTCATTTGGTACTGTACCTGAACCATTGTCACCAATTGTTACTGTGATTGTTGTTCCATTTTCTCCTGGAATTTCTACCTTGCTGCCTGATGGGTATGTTGAGCCATCTGGTTTCTTAGGCGTTACAATCGCATCTCCATTTGGTTGTGGAGTAATTTCAATCTTACCTGGTTTTTCAGTTACTGGTGTTTCTGGTGTGAATTTACCTGGTGTTGTTACCTCAGGAACTTCCACTGCTGGTTTATTTGGTTCAGTAATCTTACCTGGACCTGTGACATCTTTCTTAGGAAGTTTGTCATTTGGTACTTTACCTTTACCATCTTGACCGATTTCAACAGTGATTGGACCATCTTCACCTGGGATTTCTACCGTAGTTCCTGGTGGGAATGTTGAGCCATCTGGTTTCTTAGGTGTTACTGTAACATCACCTGTCTTAGGATCACGTTCTACATCTAGTGTTGGTGTCTTACGAGCTGGTGTTGTTACATCTACTGGTTGTGATGGTTTCTTGTTCGGTTCGGTTACTGTTCCTGTACCTGTGACATCTTTCTTAGGGAAGCTTGTCATTTGGTACTGTACCTGAACCGTCTTTACCGATTTCAACAGTGATTGGACCATTTTCTCCTGGAATTTCAACCTTAGTTCCTGGTGGATATGTTGATCCATCTGGTTTCTTCGGTGTTACTACTGCATCACCATTTGGTTGTTGAGTAATTTCAATCTTACCTGGTTTTTCGGTTTCTGGTGTTGCTGGTGTTACCTTTACCTGGTGTTGTTACATTCACCGGTTGTGATGGTTTCTTATTCGGTTCGGTTACTGTTCCTGTACCTGGGACAGCTTTCTTAGGAAGATTGTCATTTGGTACTTTACCTGAACCGTCTTTACCGATTTCAACAGTGATTGGACCATTTTCTCCTGGAATTTCAACCTTAGTTCCTGGTGGATATGTTGATCCATCTGGTTTCTTAGGCGTTACTACTGCATCACCATTTGGTTTGCGTGTGATTTCGATTGTAGGAGTTTGAGTTGTTGGTGTCTTAGATCTGTTCCATTTGTGATTTCTTCCTCATCTGGAATTCCATCATTGTCATCATCTGGATCCTTAACATCTGGAATACCATCTCCATCTGTATCACGTTGAATTGTAACTGGAACTTCCACTACAACTTCTTCATCACCATTCTTCACTTTAACTGGGATTGTAACTTTACGTTCTTCTTCTTTTGGTCCCCAATCTGTTACGGTTGGTGTTCCAGTTAAGTTACCATCACCATCTACTGTTAAACCATTGACTGGTGTTTCTGTAGTGATTGTTGAACCTGGTTTATTTGGTGTCACAACTTTTGTTGGCGGTACTGGTGCTTTTTCTTCACTTTTCCTGATCTGTGACTGTACCTGTTAATTTATCAGCTACTTTTTGAGTTGCATCTTCTGTATCTGGAATTCCATCGTTATCATCGTCTGGATCCTTAACATCTGAATACCATCTCCATCTGTATCACGTTGAATTGTAACTGGAACTTCCACTACAACTTCTTCATCACCATTCTTCACTTTAACTGGGATTGTAACTTTACGTTCTTCTTCTTTTGGTCCCCAATCTGTTACGGTTGGTGTTCCAGTTAAGTTACCATCACCATCTACTGTTAAACCATTGACTGGTGTTTCTGTAGTGATTGTTGAACCTGGTTTATTTGGTGTCACAACTTTTGTTGGTGGTACTGGTGCTTTCTCTTTCACTTTTCCTGGATCTGTGACTGTACCTGTTAATTTATCAGCTACTTTTGGAGTTGCATCTTCTGTATCTGGAATTCCATCGTTATCATCGTCTGGATCCTTAACATCTGGAATACCATCTCCATCTGTATCACGTTGAATTGTAACTGGAACATCCACAGTAATTTCTTCATCACCATTCTTAACTTTAACTGGGATTGTAACTTTACGTTCTTCTTCTTTTGGTCCCCAATTGTCTACGGTTGGTGTTCCAGTTAAGTTACCATCTCCATCTACTGTTAAACCATTTACTGGTGTTTCTGTAGTGATTGTTGAACCTGGTTTATTTGGTGTCACAACTTTTGTTGGTGGTACTGGTGCTTTTTCTTTCACTTTTCCTGGATCTGTGACTGTACCTGTTAATTTATCCGCTACTTTTGGAGTTGCATCATCCTTGTCTGGAATTCCATCATTGTCATCATCTGGATCAGTAACATCTGGAATACCATCTCCATCTGTATCACGTTGAATTGTAACTGGAACATCCACAGTAATTTCTTCATCACCATTCTTAACTTTAACTGGGATTGTAACTTTACGTTCTTCTTCTTTTGGTCCCCAATTGTCTACGGTTGGTGTTCCAGTTAAGTTACCATCTCCATCTACTGTTAAACCATTTACTGGTGTTTCTGTAGTGATTGTTGAACCTGGTTTATTTGGTGTCACAACTTTTTGTTGGTGGTACTGGTGCTTTTTCTTTCACTTTTCCTGGATCTGTGACTGTACCTGTTAATTTATCAGCTACTTTTTGGAGTTGCATCATCCTTGTCTGGAATTCCATCATTGTCATCATCTGGATCAGTAACATCTGGAATGCCGTCTCCATCTGTATCGCGTTGAATTGTAACTGGAACATCCACAGTAATTTCTTCATCACCATTCTTAACTTTAACTGGGATTGTAACTACGTTCTTCTTCTTTTTGGTCCCCAATTGTCTCACGGTTGGTGTTCCAGTTAAGTTACCATCTCCATCTACTGTTAAACCATTGACTGGTGTTTCTGTAGTGATTGTTGAACCTGGTTTATTTGGTGTCACAACTTTGGTTGGTGTAGTTTTTTCTTTTTCCGTAACTGGTGCTGGTGGTATAACCTCAGCTACTAATCTTCCTTTAGCCGTTCCTTTAGCTACTGGACTTGCAAGAACTACATTATTCTCAATTGTCTTAGATACTTTTGCAGTTACTTCTGTTTTATCTGCAACTTCAGCATCAGAAATTGTTACAACACCTGCTGGGGTTACTGACACTTTATCAGCTGACTTACCATTTACTGTCCAATTATTTCCTGATTTTGTAACTGTAACAGTTTCTGGTGTAGTCTTACCTGTTGGTGTATAAGTAAGTGTAATAGTGTCTACATCTTGTGGCGTTGTGCTATTTGGGAGTGTTGGTGGTGTAATTGTCACACTACCGTTCTCGTTAGCCACTACACTAGGTGCTGTTGGTGTTACTGCAAATACTACCTGACGTTTGATTTCTGCTGGTGCAAATGTTCTTCTAGTCGTGCTAGTAGCATCTGTAAAAGAATCTTTCCCTTGTGGGAATATTGCTGTTGCAAATCGAGTGTACTTCCCTGAATTATCTAGGGTAGTTCCACCATCCAGACTATTTCCTTGCTTCCATGTCCACGTCATACCACTTGGTAAATAATTATTTACACGATCCGTTTTTATCTTCACTATCTACTACTTTTAGATAGTTATGCGCATCAATATTTTTACCACTGTTTGCTACATTTAATGTTGAACCCTACTGGTACTTTTGCTATACCATTTTTCTAAATTTTTTTCGATTCAATATCAACTACTCGATATTTAAATTTCAAATCACGGCTATCAGTAGCACTACTTCCTTCTACATGTAGAGTTGATTCATGTATTCCTAAAGTTTCAGTGTTCAATACAGTACCTGAAGACAAACGAGTTGCATATGGAGTTGCTTCAGTTTTTCCTGTTTGAGATGCAAAGGTAGATGAGGTTACTCCTTTTGAAAGCCCATCTTTAACTTCTACTTTAGAAATGATACCAGAATTATCCCACACTTTCAATTCAGGGTTAAATTCAGCACCGCGATAAACTGTAAAGATTGGTGAATTGGCTGTTTCTGTTAATGTAACACCATTTAAAGTAGCTTGTGGTTTTTGAACATCTTTTGCAATTGCTTTTGCTGGATCTGAATCAGTACTATCTCCATTCTTCGTAACTACTGTTACTTCTGTTCCGTCTTTTACTTTATTTTCCGGAATCGTGATTTCTCAGTATTTGGATTGATTTGTACTTCTGGAGTATTTACTGTCCAGTTTCCTTTCGGATCTTTCTTTCCTTCAGCTGTTTTGGGTTGATTATCTTCTCCTATATAGCTTACAGTAATCTTATCTGCTTTTGTTGGATCTTGTGGTTTACCTGTAACATCACCATTATCCTTAGCTGTTGCTACTGGTTTAGCTGGTTTAGAGAATTTCGCTGTTGCTTTTGCTGGATCTGAATCCGCACCATTTCCATTCTTCGTAATTACTGTTACTTCTGTTCCGTCTTTTACTTTATTTTCCGGAATCGTGATTTCCCCAGTATTTGGATTGATTTGTACTTCTGGAGTATTTACTGTCCAGTTTCCTTTCGGATCTTTCTTTCCTTCAGCTGTTTTTTGCTTGTTATCTTCCCTGTATAGCTTACAGTAATCTTATCTACTTTCGTTGAGTCTTGCGGTTTTGCAGTTACATCCCCATTATCTTTAGCTGTTGCTACTGGTGTTTGTGGTTTATCATCTATAACATGTACCGCCGCATCTACAAGAAACGTGCCACGTTGTGGTATTACTACTTCTACCGTACCATGAACAGGTTTTCCTGGCTCAGTGACTTTCGATACATCAGGATCTTTAAACCAACGATAAGTTGTACCTTTTGGCAATTTATCGGTATTTTCCAATACTCTTAATAGCATCTGGAACAACTCCTACTTTAGTAGTTTGCTCTTTAGATACTGGTTGGAAATTGAAATTAGTTGCTTCTTCCGGTCTCAATGGCAACGTACCGATGATGGCGTTTTGTCCTTCTTTATACCGATCTCTTCCTCCCAATGTATACCCTCCATAGGCAAGATACGGATCATTAGCTAGACGTGATTTGATCTCTGATAACATCGGGTTGCTTTTATCTTTTTTACCCCAATCCGACATAATACTTTGATCCAAGTCATCACCTTCTAAAACTTTTGTTTTGAAAGTCATAATTGTACGGTTCCCAGCAGTCACGTTCATTTTATCCTCGATAACTCCACGAACAAGATTGTATTCAAGACCGCCTTTCTTGATACCTAACATATCCAGAACTCGAGGGAATGCATCTTCATTAGGGCTCTGTACCATCTCCACTATTTTTACGATAAATATTCTTCTTCCATGAATTTGATGGTTCTATATAATCCATCCAAGCATCTGCATTTTCAGCATAAGTTGATCCAGAACGTTTCTCTCCATCTTTCACATAAGCACGGAATACAGGGTGGTCATACTCCCACGCTGAAGCAGTAGGGATATGTTTTATAAGATTCCTGTTTACCGTTTTTAATTTGGGTATAAGTAAAATCATACGGATCTCCAACCGTACGCGGAATTGCAAGTGAGATTTTTAGACAATCCTGCCTGCGCATTTGCCGCTGGACCTGAGTCTACAATCCAGTAATAATACTTGCTACCATTTTCTTCAATACGCATCTCACGATACACACGAATGTTATCATAAGCTTGATTAGCTTTTCCTTTACTTACGAAAGCATACTGCTTCGTATCTGGTGAAAATACATCGCGGTGTGAGTAATCAATCATAGGATTTTCAGTCCAACCAACACCGAAGTCTGTGACTTTTGTTGCACGAACAATACTCGTTCCACGACCAACTACTTTCCCATCTTTAGTTACTACAGCTGTGACTTCCGCACCTTCCACCATTAGGTTAGGATCAACGTCAACAGTAAAGTATCCATTAGATTGCGACTTCGTTTTATATTTTTGTCCTCCTACTGTGATTTCCACATCAGATTCCGCTGCTGTATATCCATCAACTTGTTTAATATAGGCCAGGCTATCATTGAAGGAAACTGTATGTCCTTCGCTTACAACTTCAGTAGCGACAGTTGTGCCATTCACTACCAATGTAACTGTATCTCCAACTTTAATCCCAGGAGCATTTAACTTGAACTGTCCTGAATCATCAAGCGTTGAAGTTACCAACGTCTGGCCATTTTTCTTAATTTGAATTGTTGAAGATGGTGTCGCATAACCTGTAATAAATCCAGAATCTGCTACAACGATTCCTAATTGTCCACGTTTTGTATCTTTATCTATTGGTACAGATCTTAGACCTGTTCCTTCACCCATACTTTGACCATTACGTGGATCATGAGAACCTGAAGTCAAACGATTACGTGCGATCATAACAGAGCTTTCGTTACGTTTGATGACACGATTCATATCCTCAACATCACGAAGGCTAACTTCTACACCACCAAAATGCAGACTTGGCTACGACAACCGGGCGATAGCTTTCTCCAAGATTTCACGTGTCAAGTCATTCTCAGGCGTTTGGGCAATAGTATGCTCCAAAACGTTCAATAGATAATTTGAGACTAGCTTTAGCTTTTTCCAGTTGCTCAGCATTAGTATTTTCTGAAGTTTCCTCAGACTTAGCTGAAATTTCTGAAGTTGGCTTGGCTACTTCTGGCTTGATTTCCGGAGTTACATCCTGTGCACTTCTATCGTTTTTCTCCTCTTCTTTGACTTTAGGAGTTTCCACTGCTCGTAGCTGGTCCAAAACATTGGTCAAGCGAGCTACCAAAGCATCCACTTCTTCTTGACTCACTTTTGAATTAGCGAGAGTCTGTTCAGCCTTAACAAGTTCTTCCTTGGCAACAACCAAAAGATCTGTCTTAGCCGTTTCCTTGACCTTGAGCTGATCTTTTGAGCTGTGTCATCAAAGCTGACTTGCATACAGCTGTATCCACTTTTACAGAACTAGCAGGCTCTTCCTTATCTTGCGATGCTAGCGGACTAGTATCTTGAGTTAAAGCCCTACATGAGGTTTGTCGACAGGGTGTTACGCTATCCGCACTAACGACGCGCGCACCCAAAAACATCAGCGCTGCAACAGCAACTGAAGCCGCACCAAAGCTATACTTACGAATAGAAAAAGCGTAACACTTTTTCTCGTTTTTGGCGTTCGATACGACTCATGGATGATTTTTATCCATTCTATTGTCTCCTGAATTTGCTCACCTAAAAATATATATAGTTTATATTCATAGGCAAAGCTATCCAACTATGATTGTATACTTTTTGGTGGGAATATGCAAATTATTTCTCGCTTAAATCACACTTTTTAGTTTTTACGCATCTAAAAAGAATTATATTTGATTCACCTCTATTTTTCCTTGATAGTATTGGATTATTTTGATGTTTTCATTCTTCAAAACTATTAAAAATGAATCATATTTAAAAATATCACTCAAACGATTAGCATTATTATCGGCGCTTCATTTTATTGTTTTCGTATTCTTTTTGCCTTTAAAGTTTGTTTTATTTTAAAAATAATTCGAAATAAATTGTTTGTAAGTTATTTACATATCCTTCTACATAATTGGAAATTTTTTTCTGTAGAGTCGCTTATCGTATTAGTTGTTTCATAATGTTTGTTGATTACGATCTCTTTCTCAAGAATAACGAATAGTAATTGCTCAATATCACCCAAATAAAAGCGCTGAGTCGGTCAATTAATCTCTAAAACTCATCTTAAAACAGCATCAAATTCTTTCCATCACGACAGACAATGGAGCTGAATTCAACCGCTTGGCTGATGTGTTTTCTAAGGAGCATGTCTACTATACACATCCCTACGCCTCTTGGAAAAGGGGAACTAACGAGAATCACAACAGGCTCATTCGTAGATGGTTACCTAAAGGGAGCTATAGTAGATTGAACTTAGAATAGTACGCTACGAATTCTAAAAAATTTTTAAAAATTATTTTGACTTTCCTAACCTCTTTATTCATATCTTGTTTCAATCAACTTTATCATTAGCGAATTGAGAGATATTCGTCGCTTTCAGTCTACCAATCAAATCAACGCTTTTATTGGCATTGACCTGAGACACTATGAATCTGGGAATTTTCTCGCCAAGGAACACATTACTAAACGAGGTAATCCCTATGCAAGAAAAATCTTGTTCAAGTGCATTCATAACATCGCTTCAGCTAGTCATACAAATCCCTGCCATATCGCCGACTTTTATGAGCAACGAAAAAGACAATCGACAGTAGCTTCAACCAAGCCACATGCGATTGCCTCTATACATCGTCTCATTCGAACAATGTATTACCTCATTACCCATAACAAACTTTACGATTACTCTTTGACCCAAAAATCGATAAGACTATCTATGCCGTATTATTATAACACCTTGTTTTCAAAAAATACCAGATGAGGGTGTTTTTTTAGCATGCCCTTTTATGGATCAATAAGTGGTAAAAATAAGACAGTAACCTCAGAATAGCTACTGTCTTATCTCTTTTTTTACTTAAGGCCCTTGATATACTTGACAAATGGTAGAAAAGAGCCAAAAACTTGTCCCTTTTATATTTTAAACAATGGATTTAAGAAACCGTCTGTGTTTTGCAACAACTTCTTGTAAACTTTCCACTTGAGACCTTCGGTATGCTTGAAACCACCTTCTTTCAAGTCTTTCTCAACAGCAGTGTTAAATAAGTCTTGAAGTTGAGCGTAAGTTGAAATCTTTAGAACCGTCTACTTCAATCTCAACAAAGCCTTTCTGTGCTTTGTCATACACTTCATGATACCAATGTTTCTTCCACTCTTCGAGGTTTTGGAATTGATTTTTAGAAACTTTCTTGATAATAAAGTCATCACCTAAAAGCCCTTTATTTTCTCTGTTGGCATCACCTTTTAATTTGTTAGAAACATAAGGAATAAAGCCATTTTCATAACCATAATACTCCCCACATACGGAAAGTGTTGTGTTTAAAGGAGATAGAACCTACGGTGCTTCGACTCGTGTTCCCTCCAAAGACACCTGCCATCATATTGACAGTTTGATAAGCACTATCAAAACCTTCCGTACGGAAACGACCGTTATTTGGCATACCATGAAGAGTTACAAAGTTATTATCTACCAACTTGTCAATGCTATCAATAGGTAATTTCTTCTCTTCTTCCGTCAAGTCACGCAATTTATCCCACTGATGTGGTTCTCCAATTAAACGATTTCTATCCGCATTGGTGCGCCATTCTTTATCCATCTTCTTGAACCACTTCGAATTATCAGGTAACTTCTGTTTAATAACGGCATCAGCTTCTAAGTAGTCAAGCATCATCATAGACTCATTGTAGTTTTTCATATAACTATCAATCTTGTCTCGGCTGTCTAACTTAGCTGGGTCATAATTGTAATACTGCTCACCGTCATTTTTACGCTCATAAGCCATATTGATACCTAGAGCTTTATACTCACTATTCGGAGTAGATTTATCAGGGGTTTGTAACATACCTTGAGCAAAGGCTTCTAAGTCAGTACCTTCACGGTGTCTGTAACCTCCGTAGTAAACCATTCTATCGTTGACGTGAGTTGTTTCATGGGTGAAGGCTGAAATACCAAAGTCGTCTAACATTTTCGTAACCATGAAATACACTTGATCATCTTTATACGGGTCGCCATAAATCTTAGCCATCGCTCCCATAGCTCCATTTACTTGATGCCAACGATCAGTCAGCCCGAATAGCTCACGAATAGGAGATACCACTGCACCACCTCGTCCATAACCTTGACGATTTGCGTCAGGAATACCGTCATACCACTGACTGTCCCACACAGGAGTCGGTACCATATTTTGACTCTTGAGGAGCTTATCACGTACACTTGGAAGAGCTAAACGAGACCAAAAGTCTAGGTATCTTGTTGTGCTTTTGCTACTGAAATAATCTTAGGTTTTAAAGACTCTCTCGCTTCCTCTGTATTTTTACCATATCTCTCAAATGAACTATAAGCTAAAGTGTTATAGGTTGAAATCATAAAGATATGAGCTTTCTTTAAGTTGAGCAATGGTAAAATCATACGACCGTGAATATCATTGTTTAAACCATCAAATACACGGTGACGCTTATCTTTAAAGGCTTCTGTACTTGTTTCAGGTTCTACTACATAAACGTTTTTCGCAGAATGAATAAACCAGTCATTCAAATCTTTATCTTCTGTAAACAAACGCATGTTATAGTCTAAGAAGCTACGTAAATCACCTTTACCAGTTGCACCAGCAATCACTTCTTTGTAGGCATCTTGCGTACGGTCACCTTTTAAGAAATGCTCCCTTGAACCAATTTGAATCAAACGGTCTAGTACACTTGGTGTCTTACCATAGAAGTCCGGTTTGAACGTCATGATATCCTTGATACTCAAATCACCATATTTGATATCATAGTAACGATTGAGATAAGTCAGTCCCATTATGATTTTAGCTTTGTTATCTTCAACTTTCTTAAGTAAAGCACGCTCGACTACTTCCCACCGTTTAACTGATGATCTTCATTTTCTAAAATCTGACTAACAAGTTTTTCTAAGTTTCCTTTTACTCTTCAAAACTTTCTTCTAAATACAAGCCCTTAATATACTCAGTTTTCTTATCTTGTGTGTTCTTCCAAGGTTTATCACGCTGATCCATCAAGCTACGAACTTCATCTGAAAGTAAGGTAACACTAGCTAACTTCTCTTTAATACCGCTTGCTAACTGGTTACGATTCTTCATAACCATATTTGGAGTATAGACAATGTTTTGACCTGCTACATCATACTCTTTTACTTGAACTACTTTAGAATTCGTTTTAGCGGTCACAGTTAACTCTTCTTTTGTACCATCAGCATAGTGAACCATAATCTTATCAATATCCGATAAATCAGTGACAAATTGCCCTGCTTTCGATACCTGTTACAGACAGAACAGTTTTTCTTAACAAGATTGGACTCATCTGTTAACTTATTCCCTTGGTTTACAATCCACTCTTTGTTATAAAATGGTTGCAGTTTTTCCAAGTTTCGATAAGCTAGGTTTCTTGTTTCTTGGTAGTCCTGAATCGCTTTATATTCAGAATCTCTATCAACGATACGATTTAACTTGTTTACAACTGGATCTTGAATAGTGAAGGTATTCGCAGTAATACCCATATTAGCGATTTTGGCGTCTGCTTCGGCTTGAGAGATACCCTGAATCTGTTTTTGAACGCTTGTAGGTACTTTCTCCAGTAGCAATATCTTTTACATAATAGTTATTTTTAAAAGTAGTCAAAAACCAAAGTATGAATCACCATCAATCGAACTAGAACCATACATAATTTCACCGTTGTTGACTTTCATCATACTAATATTATTCTCAACCCAACCCCAGTCATAGTTTTTCATGAACTAAACCACCACTTTGACCATGATTTTTCAGAGTCATAGTACCTTTAACAACAGAATTTGTCAAACGACCTTTTTGTTTAACATCCCACTGATTGCCACCATGATTAACTTTAGCGACTAAACCACCAAACTTAGAATTGTTGCCTACAATATCACCGTCAAAATAAACACTATCCGTGTTACTTCTCCAACTTTCGCTGACAAGTCCACCAGACCACCAGCCTTTATCTCCAAGACTGTTAATCTTACCAATAAATGCTACATTGCGCATAGTAGCTTCATCTAACTTATTAACTGCACCAGTTACATCGTTATTTCCTGTTACTGAACCTACTACTTTGATATTCTCAAGTGTAGATTTCTTAAACATATTACCAATAGGGGCAACTTTATCAGCCCAAGGCATGTTAATATTTACATTACCCAAGTTAAAGTTTTTGAGTGTAGCACCCTCAGCCTCATTAAACAAAGGTCTTTCTAAGTTATGAATCGTGTACTGATGATTCTCTACACTTGATAGAGTACCTCTAAACTTAGTCATAACATAAGCTTTTACCTGCTGGCTTAACGTTAACTGCATTCAAATCTGCACCAAGTTTAAAACTCACCGGTAGGGATTTGCTTTGCATATCTTTTGCTAAATCATGGAAATTGTAATAAACCCTTATCCCTCGGTAGCTCTTGGTTTTTCAAGATAATAAGTGTACGTATCTTTTAACTTACCGTCTTTATCACGTTGAACTAAGTCAGGTGCTTTTGCCGTTACCTTGTAAAGCTGCTTACCTTCCTCAATGACCTCTTCAATCTTATCAATTGCTAAACGAGTCACTTTGTTTTCTCTGGAGGTTACTTTTAAGTAATAGTTGTTAACATCACTTGAAGAGAGGTTAAATGATTACTATCGCTTTCGACACCGCTTTCGTTTACTTGTACGAGACTGGTATTTTGCAATATCTTTCAACTCAACTTTCTTTAAATCTAAGCGTAAAGGTTTATCTTCCAAAGTCGATACTCTGCCCCCTTTACCTACATCATAAGTCATAGTGGTTGAAATCGTATAATCTTTGTAATAATCCAAATTTTTCTAAGACTTGAGATAAGTTATCAGTTTTTAAATCAACCGTTTTTACAATCTTTCCACCTTCTTTTGATAGTCGCTACAATGCGTGTAATTGTAGCATTGTCTTGATTTTCTAGATTGTAGTTAATTGTAGCAGATTTAGCTAAAAACATCCTTAGATACAGTGGTCAGAGTCAAAACAGGAGCCGTTTTTTCTTTAGGCTTTTCTTTGGTACCTTTTACAAGAATTTCAGGCTTCATTTCTTTCAACACAGTTACTGTTTCAACTGGGTCACTGATTTTTTTGCCATGTAACTCTTCATAGCTAGTAACAATTTGACGTTCGCCATCCTCACCAACTTGTTTAATAGAATCATCACCTATAAATTTGGTAGAATCAAATTCTTCTACAGTCGTTTTAGGAATAGTCTCTGTACGAATATCGGTATGTAGAGAAGGCAACTCTTCTCTTTCTGGTGCAACTTCTGAAACTGTAGATATTAGTTCAGTATACTCTGGAATATCGATAGCAGGCGGATCAATTAAGTTTCCTGTTTCATCTACTCCTGTTGTACCTACAGGAGCCGTATACTCTGGTTTCTCTGATTTAGGTGCTTCGTCTGGAACCATACCCACAGGATCAGTGTACTCTGGTTTCTCAGCTTTAGGCGCTTCGTCAGGCACTGTGCCCACTGGTTTAGTGTATTCTAGTTTTTCTGATTTAGGTGCTTCGTTAGGCACTGTACCTATCGGTTCAGTATATTCTGGTTTTTCATGAACTTCAGGCTCAACCAGATTACCACCAACTGATGCTGTATGTTCTGGTTTTTCTTCCTTAGGAGCCTCATCTGGCACTGTACCTACAGGTTGAGTGTACTCTGGTTTCTCTGATTTAGGTGCTTCGTCTGGAACTGTGCCCATCGGTTCAGTGTATTCTGGTTTTTCTGCTTCAGGTGCTTCGTCTGGAGCCATACCTACAGGTTGAGTGTACTCTGGTTTCTCAGCTTTAGGTGCTTCGTCTGGAACCATACCCACAGGATCAGTGTACTCTGGTTTCTCAGCTTTTAGTCGCTTCGTCTGGAACTGCACTACTGGTGCAGTGTATTCTGGTTTTGTCAGCTTTTAGATGCTTCGTCAGGAACTGTGCCTATCGGTTCAGTGTATTCTGGTTTGTCAGCTTTAGGTGCTTCGTCAGGAACTCATGCCTATCGGTTCAGTGTATTCTGGTTTGTCAGCTTTAGGTGCTTCGTCTGGAACTGTGCCTACCGGTTCAGTGTATTCTGGTTTGTCAGCTTTAGGTGCTTCGTCAGGAACTGTGCCTATCGGTTCAGTATATTCTGGTTTCTCTGATTTAGGTGCTTCGTCTGGAGCCATACCTACAGGCTCAGTGTATGCTCGCTTCTCAGCTTTAGGCGCCACATCAGGAACTGTTCCTACCGGTGCAGTATATTCTGGTTTTTCATGAACTTCGGGCTCAACCAGATTACCACCAACTGGTGCTGTATGTTCTGGTTTTTCTGCTTTAGGCGCTTCATTAGGGATACTTTGAATTTCAGATACTGGAACATTTTTTGTCCCCTCATTCTTATGTTGAATTTCTGAAATTGCATCATCATTAAGGGGTAAGTATCCAATATAACGATATCCAGCAATTTGAACTACTCCTTCATTACTTGGAGCTTTCAAAGGATTGCTTATATCTAGAGCTTGCATATTAGAAAGACTAATCAGTCCGATAGTAGTAACTAAGAACAAACTACTAACTTTTTTCTTTTTATGAACCAAAAGGACTAAACTACCAACAGCTAATAGACCTAAAGCCGTCAGCACAGAAGTCGATGAACCTGTCGCAGGAAGAGTTTCCTGCTGATAAATAAGAGCATAAGTTACCTCATTATCAGTAGGAATTCCTGCTTGAATCTTGCTTTGTTCTTCCTTTGTAAGAGCGCTTTTTTCAACATAATGATAGGTAGAAGCATGAATGATTGACGGTGCAACCAAGATACTTCGAGTAAAAACTGAACCAACAATCCCACAGATTTTTCGGATTGAAAACCGTTCTTTTTAAATAATGACAAGCGTAATCACCTTCTTTAATTTTTATTTCCTAATAGTAAACACTATTTTTATTTTCAAAAATTGAACTCTAAAATCATCAGTTTGATTTAGATAGGGCCTTAAACACTGCTCTCTTTAACTTATGAACTGCACTATCATATTCTGGATTATAGTTGTCCCAAGAATAACGATTCTCATCTGCATCCTTACGGACAGCTTCGTCCATTAATCGTTGCAGTTCTTCTACACTATGAATCGTCTTTCTTGCAAAACTTGCCCAAGATTTGGTTGGATCGTTGAAGGTCACCTTTTTCAAGTTTCCAAACTGACCCACCCGTTCTTGGTACATAGCTGTCTTAAATTCTGCCCAAGTTTTATACTTCCTTCAAATACCTTTTCCAAAACAAGATCATCTGTCACCAATCCTCGTTCTTTACCATAAAGATTGATGGTTTTACCGTTTTGTTTGGCAACTTCTTCGTATTGGTTTGAGATATAAGGTACCATTCCATCCTTAAAGCCTTTGGCAGCCAGAAGTTCATAAGCAATCCTACGTCCCATCAAATCACCCGGAGTTCCCTTACTGCTCAGAGCCGAATAGATTGGGGCAAAGAGTTTTAATCGTATAGTAGCCATTTCGTTCATATTCCCCAGACTTGTATTCACGAGCTGACAAGATATTATTTGTAATCAAACTATCAAAAGTAGTCAATTTTTTGGCATCTTCTTCTGTCAGATTTTGTACTACGTTAGTAGCGTAAACCTCATTTCCGTCTGCAGGATCTTTCACGTATTTATTCTCGATTTTTCTCAGGGCTGTCATTTTCTGATACGTATCTCAATTGCTTCACGATAGATTGTCCTTCGAGATATTCCAACATGTAAACGACATCAAACATATTGTGGGCGTAGTTCTGAAGATCTGCTGCGTTATTAAATCTTGTAGTTGGATCAAGCACTTGCAATCGCTGGCCTTCTGTGCTATCTGATGTTTTATGTTTCAAGATAGAGTTGATGGTAATGGTTGCATCACTTGGTTGGTCAGGAGCTTGCAATAAGCCTTTTGCGAAGAACTCCGGTCCTAAGCCACTTCTTCGACCATAGCCACCAAGGTAAATATCCTGATCTGAATCATGGGTCATCTCATGGGTATAGGTGATAGCTCCATCCTTATCTAACATACGATAGGACATATAGTAAACGCCATCTCCAGTTGCATAAGCACCATGATGATTGTGAACTACTTTATTCCCCACTGGACCAAAGAAATTCTTCATCGCCGGATTGGTACTATCAAATTTAGCCTCAACTGTGGCTTTTCCAGATGTTGTATCATCTCCAAACTTATAGGCATCATAAAGTAGAATCGTACGATAGAGTTTTTCACGTCCTTCTTTATCTAAAATACGATACCAATAATCGTAGTGATCTCGCTGACGTTTAGCTGTCTCACGCGCATTATCTTCAACAAACTTATTGAGTTCATCTCCAGCTTTGTAGTCACTATTGCGGTAACGATCATAAGCTCCAAATCCTAGACTAGACATGGTCGAGATGACAAAGACTGATTTCTCCGGCAAGGTTAGGAGCGGCAAGACCATATTGCGGTATTTCCATGTGGCACTAGTGATACGGTCATAGACACCAATAGAATACTTGGTGCCAACTAGTCCTTGCTTCGTTTTCACCTCTTCGATATTGGATTTTTCTTCGACAATGTAAGCCTTAGTCTGTGATTTAAACCAGTCATTATTGGTTTTGTCTGGTAGAAAGACTTTTCGGTAATTTTCCAACGTACTAAACAAATCTGTCGTTCCATGATGGCTGGCAAGACTGATAGCATAAGTATCGACATTGTTTTTAGCAAGAAGATTGTTAAAGCCAGATTTACCTAACTCAATCAGAGTATCTAGTGGTGAAGTATTTCCTTTACCAAAGAAGTCCGGATGATACATAACTAGGTCTTTGACATTCACTTGACCATAGCTAAAGTTATACCAACGTTCTAAATAAGTTAAACCGAGTAGTAAGGCTTCCTTATTGTTCTTGATTTTATCTACAAGATATCCTCTGGTAACTGAGTTGTCACCAGCAAGTCCAGCATCTGCTGACAAGAGTTTTTTCAAACTGTTTGCCAAATCTTGTTTTGTTTTGACGAACTGGTCTTCCAGATAGAGCTCAGTTTGCTTGACCTCTGGGGAAATTCCGAGTGTCTTTCTGATAGTATCCGACTTATAGTCAACCTTTTGTAAGTCAGGTAAGACTTGCTTAATGATAGAGTCTTGGTCATACAAGAATTGATTTGGAGTGTAGAGGAGTCCTGTATCCCCTAAACTATATTCTGCTAGCTTGGCAAAATCAGTCTGGTACTTGAGATCGAGCTTCTCAGATGAATGGTCCTGATAGTGAAGCAAGAGTTTATTTGCAGTCTGTTTGTTAGAAACAATATCTGTGATTACTTGGTCATCCTTCATCATAACTGCGGACAAGAGTTCTTTTTGATATAAGAGACTGTTCTCCTTGACCAGGTTTCCGTATTTCACGATGGTCGCCTTGTTATAGAAAGGTAACAATTTTTCAATGTTCTTATAAACCAAAGCACGGTTAGCTTGATAATGCTTCACCTCAGAAAAATCACTTTCTTTACTACCACTTGTTGAAAGGGGCTCCACTGTTGGAGGAGTGAGAGGATTGATTTCTGCTTTTTTATTAGTCGCTTCAGAAGCATCTAAAATTGTTCCTCTTTCTACAAATGATTCCTTGCTGACGACTTCTTCCCTGATCAAGGTGACATTGTATACTCTGTTCGCCTTGCTGCTGAATGTGTCCTTCACCTTCATTCCATTGTAGTGGTAACCGGTAATAGCATTTCCGTTGGTTACATTGACATCACTGAGAACATTGGTCAAGCTTCCAGCATGCTGTTCCTCATTCGTCTTTCGATCCCACAAATATCCAGCCACACCCGCAACTCTACCAAAGTGCTTGACATTGTTGATATCACCTTCCGCATAACTGTTCTGTATATGCGCATCTTGGTCTACTAGACCTGTTAGCCCACCAACAGTCTGATCTGAACTATTGGTGTTGGATGAAATGGCTACTGTCGCTTTTGATTTAGTCAGTGAAGCTTTGTTTCCTGTCAAATGACCGACCAGACCACCGATATTATAGGCAGCAGTTGTTTCATAGGTATTGACAATTCTTCCCTTGAAACTACTCTCTGTGATGCTTGATTGGTCTGCCTTAGCCAACAAACCACCGATACCACGTTCTCCAGCCAGAACACCATCGACATGAACTTGTTTAATCTTTGTGTTATTCTGAGCTTCATTTGCCAGTGAACCAATATCATTTTTCCCTGAAATAGCAACATTTTTTTAGACTTAGTTTTTCTACTGTAGCACCACTCAAGTTTTCAAACAGAGGTTTTTTCAAATTATAGATAGCATAATTCTTGCCATCTTTTTCACCAATCAACTGACCAGTAAAGGTGCCCTTGATATAGGATCTTTCATCAGGACCAAGCTCCACTTCGTTAGCATTCAGGCTGGCCGCTAAATGATAGGTTCCAGAGAGATTTTGGTTTATAGCTTTGACCAGATTACTAAAGGAAGTAAAGTTTGTCTTTTCCTCTTTAGACTTCTTATCGAGGTAGAAGGTGAAATGGTCGACATATTTATTGTTCTGCTCTTGCTGGAGTTTCTCAGCCTTAGCTGTAATTTTGTAAACTGGCTGACCATTTCTTTTCCTCTTCAGTTATTGAGGAGACTGGCAGATAGACATCTTTAAATGCCGAAGATTTTACCTTGACAAAGTAATTATCCGTATTCTTTGGAATTCCATCCAATGAGATATGTTGTTTATAAGTCCCATTCGTCTGGCTGTACAACTCAATATCCGAAACATTTCTTAATTCGAGTGTTTTTCTGGATCCTGCTCTTTCGTTTTTCAGTCGGAATATCTGGCTTTACTTGATCAATATCACCAGTGTATTCTGGAAGTGGGGCTACCTGTTCAGGCTCACCTTTGTCAGTTACAACAGCTTCTGGCAACGCTGGGTGAACCTCTGGTTCGCCTTTGTCGGTTACGACAGCCTCTGGTAACTCTGATTGGACTGCAGGTTCACCTTTGTCAGTTACAACAGCTTCTGGTAAGGCGGGTTGGACTGCAGGTTCGCCTTTGTCAGTAACAACAGCTTCTGGTAATTCGGGTTGGACTGCAGGTTCGCCTTTATCAGTAACAACTGCTTCTGGCAATTCAGGTTGAACTTCAGGCTCACCTTTGTCACTGACTATAGCCTCTGGCAACTCTGATTGGACTGCAGGTTCACCTTTGTCAGTTACAACAGCTTCTGGTAATTCAGGCTGAACTTCAGGCTTACCCTTATCAGTCACGACTGCTTCTGGTAACGCAGGTTGAACTTCAGGTTCGCCTTTGTCAGTTACAACAGCTTCTGGTAATTCAGGTTGAACTTCAGGCTCACCTTTGGCGCTTACAACAGCTTCTGGTAATTCAGGCTTACCCTTATCAGTCACGACTGCTTCTGGTAAGGCGGGTTGGACTGCAGGTTCGCCTTTATCGGTAACAACTGCTTCTGGCAATTCAGGTTGGACTGCAGGTTCACCTTTGTCAGTAACAACAGCTTCTGGTAATTCAGGTTGAACTTCCGGTTCACCCTTATCAGTCACGACTGCTTCTGGTAACGCAGGTTGAACTTCAGGTTCGCCTTTATCACTTACAACAGCCTCTGGCAAGGCGGGTTGGACTGTAGGCTCACCTTTATCGGTTACAACTGCTTCTGGTAACTCTGGCTGGATCGCAGGCTCACCTTTGTCACTGACTACAGCTTCTGGCAACTCTGATTGGACTGCTGGTTTCCCTTTGTCAGTTACAACCGCTTCTGGCAATTCAGGTTGAACTTCCGGCTCGCCTTTGGCGCTAACTACAGCTTCTGGCAACTCTGATTGGACTGCTGGTTCACCTTTGTCAGTTACAACCGCTTCTGGCAGCTCTGACTGGACTTCTGGTGTGCCTTTTGTTACTGACTACCGCTTCTGGTAACTCTGGCTGGATCGCAGGCTCACCCTTGTCGGTTACCAGAGTTCCAGCTTGTACATCCTTATGTTCTGCTAATTGTGATTGAGAATTTGAAGATTGTTTCTCTTCTTTTCTTGGATTGGTTAATTCTGCAGAGAGAGGTTTTTCAACTACTTGAACTTCTGTCGGCTTAGTTGTAGAAACAGATGTTTGTTCCTGCATAGCTTGTACTGTTGATGGATTCTCGACAAAATTTGGTGTAACACTATAATCCACATTTTGTTGTTTTTGTAGGAGTGGCTGCTGATTTTTCTTGATTATTTACTTTAGATTCAGAAGTTATGTTTCCCTCTTTGATATATCCAATATAAGTGTAACCTGAAATCTCTTTAGGAAGAGGTAATTTTTCTCCTGAGATTAATTCATAGTCAGTATTGTAATTCAGTAAGAGATTATTTTCTAAAGCATGAGCTGAAATTAGGACACCATTTCCTATTCCTGCAACCAATACTAAATGTAATACCGTTTTATTCTTGACCTTTTTCTTAGAGACAGCAAAAATTAAAATTCCCAGAGCCGCTAAGCTAGCACCAGCAACTAGGGTTTGCATATCATTCTTACTTCCAGTATTTGGTAAGTCTCCCAGTTGATTTTGGGAATTTAATTTATAAACAAGATAATAAGTCTCATCATCATTCTCCATGTATGTCGGAATGTCATAGACAAGCTGCTTCTTTTCTTCTGATGATAACTCTGACTCTGTCACATATTTATAGTGAACACCTTTAGTCTCATGAGCCTCTACAGATGAACTAGCTAATACAGACATAAAAACAAACTTGAAATCGTAGCAGATACAAGTCCCACTGATAATTTTCTAAATGAAAAACGCTGCTGTTTTTCACCAAAAATACTTTTTCCATGATTCCTCCTTGAAATAAAAATTTATATTTATGTTACGAAGGCCTTTAATATATTAGTGTATTATCTATAAAAAGGCATCACACTTTAATTATACTCTTAATTTACCAAAAAGTCTTAAAATTGAGATGCGCTTTCATACTTTGTTTTTATATATAAAATACGAATGAACAGGGTTTGAATTTCTTATATTCTTTTTGGATAAAAAAACATACTAAGATTAGTAGTGAAGAAATCTCTGACGGGAGAGAGTACTCACTACTTTTTCTTTATGTTAAAGTAGAGGTGTCTTGTTAAGTCGTAGCTTCTTTTGGCGCTAGACGTCGTACAAAAAACTGGCAAGACACCTGTTTTAGATGGAATTTTATCAAAGTATGTCGGACGCTAGACGTCGAGTATTGAAAATGAAATCACTAAAATAAGGAATCATTCAAGACAAAGAGGTAAACATAATGCGGACAGTTTTTGGAATTGATGTGAGTAAAGCAAGCTCAGAAGTCGCTATTCTTGTGAATGGTGAAAGGGTTTATGGCTATACTATGCCTAATGACATTATCGGATTTTCTCGTCTACTGGAGGATCTAAAGACCGTGAGTAACCCCGAAATTGTTTTTGAAGCTACTGGCGTCTACTCTCGCCGACTTCAGGCTTTTCTAGAAGAATATAGCTATGACTATACACGTCTTAATCCTTTTGGAAGCTAAGAAGCAACTTGATGGATTACGAGTCCGAAAAACCGATAAAATCGATGCAGAGAAACTTGCTTCGTCACAATTTATTTTAAACCGTAAGCCAACTTATGTTCAAGAGAAGTCTATCAAAACTTGCATGATCTTAGCCGATTCTACCAAAAATCTGACAGAGGATATCGTAAGGACGAAGAATAGGCTGCACAAAGTTCTTCAAATTGCCTTCCCAGAAATCGAGAATCTACTATCTACTCCTACAGGTGAGCAATATTGGAATCTCGTGTCCATCTTCCCAACCAAGCATTGGGTGCTGGAACTATCGAAGCTGAATTGAAAGAAGCTATTCGCAACTCAACCTCTAAACGCATTTCAGAGAACAGAGTAGGTAACTTGACTGAGAAGTTAGTTGGATTGGCGAAGCAATCTTATTCTGGCATTTTCAAAAACCTCTCCCTATGGTAGAAGAGGTTAAGTATGATGCACAGAAACTTATAAGGTTGACAAACCGTCGGGAACAAGTTTTACAACAGTTGATAGCGTTAGCTGAACATCTACCTGAATATGAGATTCTTCTCTCTATTCCTGGTATCGCAGAAACAACGGCTACAAGCATTATTGGTGAATTAGGAGACATTCGTCGTTTTAAGTCTGCTAATCAAATCAACGCTTTTATCGGTATTGATCTCAAACACTATGAATCAGGAGATTTTCCTAGGGTCAAGAGCATATCACTAAGCGTGGGAATCCTTATGCAAGAAAAATTCTGTACAAATGTATTCACAATATCGCTTCAGCTAGCCATACCAATCCTTGCCATATCGCAGATTTCTATGAGAAACGAAAAAGACAATCGCAGATAACTTCAACTAAGCCACATACGATTGCCTCTATACATCGTCTCATTAGGACAATGTATTATCTTATAATGCATAATAAACTTTACGACTATACTTTAGCACAAAGTCATTAAAGTCGCCTATGCCCTATAATTCTAACACCTTGTTTCAAAAAATGCCAGATAAGGTGTCATTTTTCTATGCTCAAATGTCAGAAAAATGGCTCGAACTATCTCTCAAAAAATTCCCTTCATACATTTTCAGGAATAATGTTGAGTCAGAAACCGTATTATACTTGACAAATGGTGAAAAATAGGCTCTCCGAAAACTCGGAAAGCCTTATTTAATGCTACTTCTAGCTTCCTAGCCTTTACATTTCAAGGCTCGGGATAAAAAGGTTCACTGGACCTTTTTATTTTGCGATTGGGTAAACAGAAACTTGTTTTTTATCGCGACCTTTACGTTCAAAGCGTACTACGCCTTCAACTTTAGCGAATAAAGTATCGTCTCCACCACGTCCAACGTTTACACCTGGATAGATGTGTGTACCACGTTGACGGTAAAGGATTGATCCACCTGTTACAGTTTGTCCGTCAGCTGCTTTAGCTCCAAGACGTTTAGCTTGTGAATCACGTCCGTTTGATGTAGAACCTCCACCTTTTTTGTGGGCGAAAAGTTGCAAGTTGTTAAGAGTCATTTTTAACATAATGTTTTCCTCCGTGTTAGTTTTCTGTGATAACTCTGGTTTGGACGAACTCAGAAGAGTCCTCCGATAAGGTTGCCATACCTAAGAAAAATGATTCAAAAAATAACTGAGTCATTTCTCTCTGATGTGAAGGAAGATCTCTGGGAATTTCAACCATAAGATAGCCACCTTCATCTTCGTTTAATTTTAAGATTGGTTCATAGCCTGCAAATTTCTCAATGGAATTGATAAAGTTAATGGCAAGCGTAGAAACCGATGCACACACGACATCAAAGCCGTATTCGCCACTCTCGGCGTGTCCAGTAATTTCCGCACTCCTCAGCTCGCCATCTTCGGCTCTCTCAAAGACTGCTTGTATCATGTGTTCTCCTTAAAATTAAGCGTTGATTGCGTTGATGACAACTTTTGTATATGGTTGACGGTGACCTTGTTTACGATGGCTACCTTTTTTAGGTTTGTACTTGTAAGTAACAACTTTCTTTTGTTTTCCTTGTTTTTCAACAGTTCCAACTACAGTAGCTCCAGCAACAAGTGGAGTTCCGACAACAGTGTTTTCACCACCAACAAGAACAACTTCGTTAAAAGTAACTTCTTGACCAGCTTCAACGTTCAATTTTTCAACGTAAACTGCTTGACCAACTTCAACTTTAACTTGTTTTCCGCCAGTTTTGATAATTGCGTATGTGCTCATTATGCACCTCCTATGATTTTTGGGGTTTCCCCGTATTTTTGTGAAGACTCGCCTAGCATCGTGGGACGAACCACTTAAAAGAAGAGCTCTAAGTATAACAAAGAATAAACTAGGAATTGAGCCGAAGACATAACTTATGTTAGGCAAGGCGATAATGACGAAGTTTAAATTTGTTATACGACGAGCAACGATGTTCGTGCGGTTGCACAGGATCGTGCATAGTCAACTCTTCAAGTATAGCATGATTCCTATTTTTTGACAAGTATTTATCATCGAAAATTTAAAGCTTTTTCTCCGACTTTTTTTCCTCCAAGTAGCAAAAAGCATACTTAGATAAAAAAATACTCATCATGATTGGAATTCCCTAAAATTGTTTTTTTCTTCATAAAAAAATACTCAGATAAGCTGATACAACAACTCAAGAACAAAAACTCGATAGCAAACTAACAAAGATTAGACCTTCTCGTAAAAAGGAGTATGTTTTGGTGCGAACATATTCCCCAAATGCTAACATGGTTCGTTTGATATTTCCCAGTCATAAAAGCATTGTTATATGCAATTCCTGAAACTTCACCGAAATGCTGTTGTTACAAGTCCCATACAAAAAGGCTAAGGGTGGTACAATGTATATATTATCAACCGTCAGGGGAACAAATCCTATAATCAAAGATAAAATTGCTAGTGGAATAAGAGATAGAAATTGGTTTTCTTACAATCCTAACTTTGTCTTGTATAGACTGGTCAAGAGAAAAACACCCACCATAAAAGGAAAGCAGGGTCAATACCTTCACTCCGGCATCTGAAACATTGTCTTGAATGAGACCAACGGAAAGGAAAACGACATTTCCCGTTTGACCTGCAACTAGGGTATTTCCTCTTTCGATAAAGGTATAGGCGTCTACATAGCCCGCACAAAAAGTCAAAAAAAGCGCCAATCTTTTTGAATGACGAGAAATTTTTCTCATTGGTAATAATCTCATACTACACTCCTAATTTTTCTAGAATCTATTGTACCATTTTTTTGATGAAAATTTCGAAGTGTCAAATAAAAAGATTTGTCTCCCTTTGGCTAGTTTAGTCTATCTGTGATATAATGAAAGCAGTCATTACTTGTAGAAAAGGAGATTTCATGCTAAAACTTGGTATTATCGGTACTGGTGCAATCAGTCACCACTTTATAGAAGCTGCTCATACTAGTCAGGAATTCCAGTTAGTGGCTGTTTATTCAAGAAAGCTCACGACTGCTCAGCAATTTACTAGTCCTTATCAAAATGTTAGTCTATTTGATAATTTAGAGGATTTCTTCCAGTCTGAATTTGATGTTGTCTATATCGCAAGTCCCAATTCTCTGCACTTTACTCAAGCCAAGGCCGCTTTATCTGCTGGCAAACATGTTATCCTTGAAAAACCAGCGGTGACTCAACCACAAGAATGGCAGGATTTAGTTGAAACAGCTCAAGAAAATCAATGTTTTATCTTTGAAGCAGCAAGAAACTATCACGAAGATGCTTTTGCGACAATTAAAGACTTTCTTGCAGACAAGCAAGTTTTAGGGGCAGATTTTAACTATGCCAAGTATTCTTCTAAGATGCCAGACCTTCTTTCTGGAAACACTCCAAATGTATTTTCAGACCGTTTTGCTGGTGGGGCTCTCATGGACTTAGGTATTTACCCAATCTATGCTGCGGTTCGCTTATTTGGAAAAGCACTCGATGCGACCTATCAAGCTCAACAACTTGACAACACTATTGATCTGAACGGAGATGGTATCTTATCTTATCCCGGTTATCAAGTCCATATCAAGGCTGGTAAAAACATTACTTCTAATCTGCCTTGTGAAATATATACAACAGATGGAACCTTGACGCTCAACACTATTGAACATGTTCGCTCAGCTATTTTCACTGATCATCAAGGTAATGAAACACATCTACCTATTCAGCAAGCACCTCATACCATGACTGAGGAGGTCGCTGCTTTTGCTAACATGATCAAGCAGCCAAACCTAGAACTTTACCAAGCTTGGTTGGATGATGCAACACACGTCCATAAGCTACTCTACACCATGCGCCAGACTGCTGGCATTAGATTTGAGGCAGAAAAATGAAAACCAAACTACCTAAAGAATGGCAAGAGCTAACCGAACAACTCGGCTTTCAAGAATTCACACCTATTCAAATTCAGCTTTTTGATCCGATTTTAGACGGTCAAACCCTTCTTGGAGTCAGTCCAACTGGTACAGGTAAGACTTTAGCTTATCTCCTACCAAGTCTTCTTCGTCTCCAAAAGAAAAAAGCGCAGCAACTATTGATTTTAGCGCCAAATACTGAACTGGCTGGTCAGATTTTTGAGGTAACTAAAACGTGGGGTGAAGCTATTGGCTTGACTGCTCAGCTCTTCCTGTCAGGTTCGAGTCAGAAACGTCAAATTGAACGACTGAAAAAAAGGACCAGAAATTCTGATTGGAACTCCCGGTCGTATCTTCGAACTGATCAAATTGAAAAAAATCAAGATGATGAATGTGGAGACTATCATACTTGATGAGTTTGACCAGTTGCTAGATGATTCTCAAATCCACTTTGTAGAAAAAATTACTCACTACGCACCTCGTGACCACCAACTCATCTATATGAGTGCCACTACCAAGTTTGACCAAGATAAGATTGCGCCTAACACGCGCACCATCGACCTCTCTGATCAAAAGTTGGACAACATTCAACACTTCTACATGCAAGTAGATCAACGTCATCGAGTAGATATGCTTAGAAAACTGGCACATGTCGAAGACTTCCGTGGACTGGTATTCTTCAATAGCTTGTCAGACCTTGGAAGTGCTGAGGAAAAATTGCAGTATCGTGATGTTTTAGCTGTTTCACTAGCTAGCGATGTCAACGTCAAATTTAGAAAAGTTATCTTAGAAAAATTCAAAGATAATCAGCTAACACTACTTCTTGCGACAGACCTTCTAGCTCGTGGTATCGACATTGATAGCCTGGAATGTGTGCTCAACTTTGACGTCCCTAGAGATATGGAAACCTATACTCACCGTGCTGGACGTACAGGACGTATGGGTAAAGAGGGCTATGTAATCACACTTGTAACGCATCCCGAAGACATCAAAAAGCTGAAGAAATTTGCAAGTGTACGTGAAATTGTCTTGAAAAATCAAGAACTGTATATCAAATAGAGGCTGGGACAAAAATCCCAACCTCATTTTTTATTAGCAAAAATATTTGACCTGCTAGTTGATTTGGAACTAGGAAATCGAAACTTTGTCTATCGATTTCTCCTCCACCGACTTTTTATCCCCAGGTAATTTCTAAGCGATAGTTTGCAAATGGATTTCCTTCTTTGTTTTGTAGTTGATAGGCTAGTTCAATCTTTTGTTGTTCAACTTGATAATGGCTTGTTTGGATGATAAACTCCTGTATCCCCATTGGTGTAGGAATATAGGCTAAACTATCAGCTTCCTTCAGAAAACGCATGATGGTCTTAGGGTTGGAAAATCGAGACATCACCAACTCTGTATCATTAAACTTGAGTACCACTTTTTCCTTCTCTTCATTGTAAAAAAGGAGATAGGAATAATCACCTTTCTCACGTAACTCAACGTCATAAAGTTGGTCGATCACTTCCAATTGTTCATCAAATTGGATGGTATTTCTCATTCGAATTTTCACTTCAAGTCCTCTTTCTTCACTCTTATCCTACTATTTTACCAAAAACTGTGGCTTTTTGCTATAATGGTTTTATGAATGAAAAAAGTATTTCGTGACCCTGTTCACAATTATATCCATGTTGATAATCAGATTATCTATGACTTAATCAATACCAAAGAATTTCAACGGCTTCGTCGTATCAAGCAGCTCGGAACATCCAGTTATACCTTTCATGGTGGAGAACATAGTCGTTTCTCTCACTGTCTAGGTGTTTACGAGATTGCACGACGCATCACCGAGATTTTTGAGGAAAAGTATCCTAAAGAATGGGATCCTTCGGAGTCCCTCCTAACCATGACTGCAGCCCTCCTTCATGACTTAGGACATGGTGCCTACTCGCATACCTTTGAAAATCTCTTTGATACCGATCATGAGGCTATTACGCAGGAAATTATCCAAAGCCCCGAAACAGAGATTCACCAGGTTCTTTTACAGGTAGCTCCAGATTTCCCTGAAAAGGTAGCTAGTGTTATAGACCATACTTATCCAAATAAGCAGGTGGTTCAACTGATTTCGAGTCAAATCGATGCAGACCGCATGGACTATCTCTTACGTGACTCCTATTTTACAGGGGCTTCTTATGGGGAATTTGACCTAACACGTATCTTACGAGTTATTCGCCCTATCGAAAACGGAATTGCCTTTCAACGAAACGGGATGCATGCCATCGAAGACTATGTTCTTAGTCGCTATCAAATGTATATGCAGGTATATTTCCATCCAGCAACACGTGCTATGGAAGTACTTCTGCAGAATCTTTTGAAACGTGCTAAAGAACTTTATCCAGAAAACAAAGGACTTCTTTACACTTACATCCCCACATCTACTGCCATTTTTCGAAAAAAATGTTAGCTTAGCTGACTATCTATCTTTGGATGACGGAGTTATGAATACATATTTCCAACTATGGATGACCAGTCCTGACAAGATTTTAGCTGACCTGTCACAACGCTTTGTCAATCGCAAGGTCTTTAAATCAATCACCTTTTCACAAGAAGATCAAGAACAGCTTGCATCTATGAGAAAACTGGTTGAAGACATCGGCTTTGACCCTGACTATTACACAGCTATCCATAAGAACTTTGACCTTCCTTATGATATCTATCGCCCTGAATCTGAAAACCCACGAACGCAGATTGAGATTATACAGAAAAATGGAGAACTAGCAGAACTCTCTAGCCTTTCTCCTATCGTTCAATCCCTTGCTGGCAGTCGCCACGGAGATAATCGTTTCTATTTCCCAAAAGAAATGTTGGATCAAAACAGCATCTTTGCAAGCATCACCCAGCAATTTTTACACTTGATTGAAAACGATCATTTTAAACCAAATAAAAACTAAAAGAGGAACTATATGAGTATTAAACTAATCGCCGTCGATATCGATGGAACCCTTGTCAACAGTCAAAAGGAGATCACTCCTCAAGTCTTTTCTGCCATCCAAGATGCCAAACAAGCTGGTGTCAAAGTTATGATTGCAACTGGTCGCCCTATCGCAGGAGTTGCCAAACTTCTAGATGACTTGAATTTAAGAGATGAGGGTGATTATGTAGTGACCTTCAACGGTGCCCTTGTCCAAGAAACCGCTACAGGTCATGAAATTATCAGCGAATCCTTGACTTACGAGGATTATCTAGATATGGAATTCCTCAGTCGTAAGCTCGGTGTCCATATGCACGCCATTACCAAGGATGGCATCTACACAGCCAATCGCAATATCGGAAAATACACTGTTCACGAATCAACCCTCGTCAGCATGCCCATCTTCTATCGTACACCTGAAGAAATGGCTGATAAGGAAATCGTCAAGTGTATGTTTATCGATGAACCGGAAATTCTCGATGCTGCTATTGAAAAGATTCCAGCAGAATTTTACGACCGCTACTCTATCAACAAATCTGCTCCTTTCTACCTTGAACTTCTCAAAAAGAAGGTAGACAAGGGTTCAGCTATCACTCACTTAGCTGAGAAAACTCGGATTGACCAAAGATGAAACCATGGCTATCGGTGACGAAGAAAATGACCGTGCCATGCTTGAAGTCGTTGGTAACCCCGTTGTTATGGAAAATGGAAATCCAGAACTCAAAAAAATCGCCAAATACATCACCAAAACAAATGATGAATCTGGTGTTGCCCATGCCATCCGTACATGGGTACTGTAAAATAATTTCAATATAGAAAAAGCACTCCATAAGTTAGAGATAATGACTGACCCCAAAAGTTAGACAGAAAAAAATCTTACTTTTTGGGGTGCAGTTTAAAAATTCAGTATTTTTGGTCTCTAGTTCTATCCCTCAATAATTATTAAATCTGAATTAGGTAGTACATTATGTAAAACCTTTTTCAATTTTTATTTTACTACGAATTAATATTATTTTTCAAGTGATAATTGATCCACTAATCTTCCTTTATAAATGTTGCAGTTCTTTTCTTAGTTAGCTTTTTCATAACTCTTTATAAGAATAACCAATAAACTACTTAGTAATCCCAAAATAACTAGACTTAATCTCGGGTTTAAAAAGCCAATTAAAATAAGCGGCCAATATCCCTCCAAAAAGGAGCAAAAATGGTAGCTATTACAAAAGAACTTGAAAGTATCTTTCCAATATTATACATCAGTACTTTCTTGTTGCTGTATTGTTGTAATGGAGACAGAAGCTATTGTAATTAATCCACTCAAAAATTGAATAACAAATTCCAAAAAAATATCCAATTTTTCTACTCATCCCACTTGCCATAATGACAAGTGGGATGGTTGCCATTGATATATTCATCAAGATAAAGGCATCCTTCTTATTCAAAAAGTAGAAAGAAGGGTTACTGCTATCAAACTACCAAATCCAGCAATTGAGTATACAATTCCAACAAGACTATTTGATAACTTTTAATTGATCCTGTAAATAAAAAATAATCGTTGCATTGAAACCTAGCATAGCGATATTCACAACAATAGTAAAGAGTAAAGAAATCCTCAACTTTAATATTTGTAAAGTTCTCTTTAAAACCTACAAAAAATTTCTTTTTATATCATCATTACCATTCTCCTTGTGTTCTTGATCTGGAATATATGAAATTAGGATTGAAAAGAAATAATAACAAGAAAGAAGCACTATTTAATAAAAAATGCTATTAATATTAAACTTTAACATTAGTAGCCCCTGCTAGAGCTGGAGAAATTAATTTTGAAATAGTTCGAACACCTTGAAACTGAGAATTATATTTTTGCAATTCTTCCTTCTCAAATAAGGCAGGAGTAATGACTGAGAATCCTGTTTGAAAAAAAGTGTCGAAAATAAAAGGTAGTAAAAATGCAATAATATAGTAAAAAAATATAGAAACTGAATATTTTAGATAATATCGGTATTACACTACATAATAATGCAGGTATTAATGTAGACCATAATAGTATTTTTTTCTTATTGAAATTATCTAATAAGTAACCCATAACAAATCCCAAGAAGAATTGAGGTAGCAATTCAATAATCACCATTCCTCCCATTGCAAAAGACGAATGAAATTCTTGGTAAATTAAGATTGGAAAAAGCAATTTTCTGAAATCTATCTCCAATATTTGATATAAATTCACCAAAAGTTATTGTATAAAAACGTTTTCTTGTTAATATCCAAAATGTCCCTTCTTTCTAGTTAAACCACGATGAATATCACTTTTTATTAAATCGGTAAGACTTATTCCAAAACCTCTTTGCAAGAGTTGGTACCGCACTATTTTTCACTTAAACCATACATAGTTACTAACTCAATGAAATATACATCCTCGCCAGATACTCTAAAATCAAGATAACAAGTACCATCTATTTCATAATAATCCAAAAATAAGTGTTTAAGTTATAACTAAACACTTACCTGTACAGGTAAGATTCAACCTCCGACTATAATGATAATATCCATAATCAATAACAATATTCATGTAAATTTTTAAAAGTTTTTTTCATACTGAACCTCCCTTTTATTTTTATTTATTGTATAATAAATAAAAAAACCTTTGAAATTTTGTTGGGAAAATGGGAAATATGAAAATCAAAAACTTGGTATAACACTCAGAAAAAAATTCGAAAAGGAAAGCAAATCAGTTTATGTTCAATTGCTGATAGTAATTTATCTAAATCTCAAATCTCTAGATTTGAACGGGGAGAATCAGAAATCTCTTTGTATTCGACTAATCAATATTTTAGATAAATTACATATAACTTGGATGAATTTATTATTCTTCATGATAATAATTCTACTAGTAGTGTTATGAATAACTTCAATATCTTTAAAGCTTTTTGTTAGATTTATAATTTCAACTATAGCCATCTCTACTCCTTAGTTTACAGCAAAAATTATGCTTAATTCTTATTGTTTTTGTAAGAAATCAGCGAACCCAATACTATTCCATTCAACAATCCTAAAGAAATACCATATTCAACTGGAAAATCTAAAAAAATAGCAAACACTATTCCAATCATCACCCCTAGTGAGGCTGATGTTGAAAATTATATATTCATTTTCTTTCTTCATTTCTTTACACCTAATTTCCTTTTTGTATATAAGCTGTAGTACTCTCCACCAAGAGCCATTAAGTACTTATGATTTCCTGACTCAACAATCTTACAACCTTTCATTACAAAAATAATGTCCGCATCATTAATCGTTGACAATCTATGAGCTACAATTATTTGAGTACAGCCCTGACTTTTTATATACTTTGTTATTCTTTCCTCATTAATAGTGTCTAATGCACTAGTTGCTTCATCTAAAATTACAATACTAGGGTTATTTATTAATGCACGTGCCAGTGCTATCCGTTGTCTTTGACCACCTGAAATATTTGAACCCAAATCTGAGATGATAGTGTTAAATTTCATCGGCATAGCCATGATTTCATCATAGATTTGAACTGCTTTACTAAACTTCCTCTATCTTTTGTGAAGTAACTTCGTGCTTTAAAGTTATATTATCAAGAATACTTCTGTTCAATAAAAATGAATCTTGTGAACTACTTCTAAATTTTGACTTAATATTTTTTTATCTATTTGATTAATATTTACACAATCAAATAAAAACTTTTCCTGTATCAATCTTATATAATCCTGATGGTATTTTTGATAACGTACTTTTTTTCCTGACCTCGGTTGACCGACTAGTGCAATTCTCTGTCCTGACTCAATAGTCAAATTTAAATTTTCTATTACAGGAGCTGAGTCTTTTGGAATAAGAGAAAAGATAGGTCCTTAATATCTATTCTACTTCAAAACGTTTCTAAACTATACTCCGGAAAATAATTTAACCAATAATTAACCATACTATCTTTCATCGTATCTTCCAACCAGTACTAGGTCTTTAGATGATATCTAAAGACTTAGGGTGTACACCCTAAACATTTTTATCCACCGACAATAATAATATCCATAACCAACAATAAAATTAGGAATTTTTAAAATTTTCTCATATTTGAGACTTCCTTTTCAGTTTTTTTATTTATTGTACAATAAATAAGAATCAATTACTTTTTGTTAGGGAAAATGGGAAAATTATGAAATCAAAACTAGTATAACACTCAGAAAAAAATTAGAAAAGGAAAGAAAATCAGTTTATCTTCAATTGCTGATAGTAATTTATCTAAATCTCAAATCTCTAGATTTGAACGGGGAGAATCAGAAATCTCTTGTATTCGACTAATCAATATTTTAGATAAATTACATATAACTTTGGATGAATTTATTATTCTTCATGACAATAATTCTACTAAAACTGGATCATTCACAACTTGGTGCAATATATTCGAAAACACTATTCCACAAAAATTTTGATAGTATTATTGAATTACTATCAAACTCTTCAAGTTATAACTTGGGTCCTTATGAAAAAGACAATGGTAAAATCGATTCTCTATACAACAAATAAAAATTTTTCTCCCTCGGACGAGGAGTTATTACAGCTAACAGATTATCTTTTTAAAGTTGAAAACTGGGGTTACTATGAAATTATCCTATTAGGTAACTGTGTAAGAACAATTAAATATAACTCCTACTTCCTATTAACTATAGAAATGTTAAAAAAATTATATCTATTCAACATTAAATAAGACAAATAAACGGCTTGTTACACAATTGGCAATCAATTGCCTAATTGTTAGTATTGATAAAGAAGAATTTCAAAATTGTAGTTTTCTAATCAAAGAAATAAAAATTACTAAATAATGAATTAAACTATTATGAACAAACCGTCTTCTTATATACATGTGGATACTTTGAATTTAAGTGCAATCCTGCGAACGGAATCGAAAAGATGAAACAAGCACTTCAGGTATTTGAAATTCTAGGAGAACATAATATAAAAAGCACAGTACCAAGAGCACTATGACAAATATATTAATCAATAGCATAAAGATAGTTAATCTTTAACCACCATAGGATTAGTTCTTGTTATTCCAATAGTATTTCTATACTAAATTTTTATCAAAAATTCTTATCATTCAGTACTTTTACAAACATCTCTAGCTTTTTACTAATCCTCATACTCATAAAGATAATGACCTAGCTCCTCTTGAAACACTCTTATTTCTTCGGTTACTTGTTCGACTGTAATTGATTCTGGCAAATTTAATTTTAAAAGTCATATCTTGCAAGCTTTCGACTGCTCACATCTTCACTCTTCAAAGTGATAGCACTTCCGCCATCTTATTTAAGTTGGCGATTTTTTTCATTAATTTGATTTAGTTTTATATCTATCTCTGCTATTTTCTTTTTACTAACTCGTCTTTAATGTCTTGGTATTTCTTATCTGCTTCAGTTAATTCAATGAAGAGGTTAATATCAATAATCTTTTTCCTGAAAGACTCTTAACTGTAGGTCTTCTGTATGGTATTACTCGACTATCGTTGGTTAGCTGCCTTATCAAGGTTCGTCCTTTGACATACTGATTCTTATCCGAATGTTCTTTGTTATATACAAAGTATGAGGTTGTCTCACGTATAAAGATTTTATATTTTGTTTGATTCTCTTCTTCCAGAATATCTAATTGATAATTGGGAATCATGACCACCCGTCAAACGGGTGGTTTGTCCCAGAGCTATAAGCCCAATCTACCAGCCAGCGCCTAAAGACGCTGGCTTTCACTCTTGTTCAATCCTTATTGCTCTTGACTCGTCACTTGCCTCTTAAAGAGGCTTTAGTATTACTTACCACTATCCCTAAAGAGGTCCTCATACTCTTTTACACTTAATTTATCTAGTGCTATATCATGCTTTACTCGTTCTCAAATTTTCATACTCGTGAAGAAATCATCCACTGGATAATTTCTTTAATCTTGGATATATTTCTTAATCGTGGCTTCATTGAGCACCACCGTACTCACATAATAACCTTCCGCCCAGAAATGCCGATTCCCAAACTTGTACTTGAGATTGGCGTGTTTGTCAAACATCATGAGTGCACTTTTTACCTTTTAGATAACCCATGAAACTCGAAACACTTATCTTTGGTGGAATACTTACTAACATATGTACATGGTCTGGCATTAAGTGACCCTCGATAATTTCAACTCCTTTATAACTACACAAGCGATGAAATATTTCGCCTAAACTACTTCGATATTGATTATAGATAACTTTTCGTCTATACTTAGGGCGTGAACACAATATGATACGAACAGTGCCACTTTGTGTGCGATAAACTATGAGCCTTTTTGTGCCATATTTTTTTCTCCTTTTCGCTTTACAATTGGCTTGAACACCTTTATTGTATCGTGTTTGGAGTTTTTAGGGTATAACCATCGATACGCACCCATAGTGGGTGTTTTTCGTCTCCGCACCTATCGGAGTGAGACGAACTGAAAGCCATATAATAAAAAGACCGATTCAAAAATCATTAGAGAATACAATTCTAAAATTGAAATTTTTCGTGCTAATTCTATGAAATCTTGATTTTCTAATAAATTTGTACTTATTTCCTTCAACCTATACTAATCCCCATTGTTTCAAGTTTGTAATTAAATCAAAGTATTAGATATGATTTAAAAATCGTGTTTTAAGCTCTCGTTGACCAATATCATAGTTTGCTATTTAATTTTTAACTAAAAATCATTATACAAATCAATCTACTAAAGATGAATTTATGGTATACTAATGATAATAAATAGTTATCGGTAGGAGAGATATATTTTGGAAAGATAGGGTATTTTTGTTTTTCAGGTAAAAGATAGATTAGTTTATGCTCAGTCTCTAAATTTTTCATTTAAAAAATTTAGGTATTGAAAGTGTGGTACGATTATGAAAAAAACTGTATCTAGGAGATGACGGTGACTATGTCAATATTGAAGAGGGAGTAAGAACAATCTAGAATATTTTTACTTTTTATTTCAACACAATTATTTCAAAGTACAGGAGCAATGTTAGAATTAGATGCAATTAAAGCCAAAAATTGATAAATATCAAGGAATAGTAATTATTCCCATTCTTTGCGAGATAACCAGTAGCCAAATTCTAAGAAATATAATTGGTTTCTAGTATATATATGGAGAAATGAAACTTGATATTTCTAGCGGAACCTATGATTTATCAATTGATATACTAAAAACGTTTACTATACGAACAATTAAAGTCAGTAGAAATAAAAAAATCTACTGACTTTAGAAAATATAACAACGAGATAAATTTATCAATATTATTATTGATAAATATAATTATATTGATAAAAATTGTTTTTAGCACTAGAATTACAATGCTGTATACATTGGTTTTATATTGTTTTAGAAAAAAATACAATATTAATGATAATATTTTATATTATAGTAGTAGCTTCATTTTTAATAAAGTTAAATTTAATATTCAACCAACTTTAAAAAGAAATAACTTGTATGGAATCAATTATATTGGTATTAATCAATAAAAATTGAAGGATATTTCTTCAATAATATGTAATACTAACTCCGCTAGTTTGTCTGGACTATTTTCCGAACATAATTTCTCAATATAATTTTTCTAAATAAAGGGTATTCAGTTATACTTGATTTTATTTTCTCCCCTAACTCTGCTGCAGCAAATCCAGTGCTAGCAATTGGAATGATATAATTTCCTTGTTCTTTCGAAATTTTAATTTCTTCCCAAACACCCCTAGAAGTGACAATGTCACCTTTACTATTGATTGCCCTGACCATACATAACAATGGTAAACTTTGTATCCGATATCAGATTTCGTCTATAAGACGTATCCTCATCTAAACTCATATCGTGAGCGAATGGTCGCATAATTAAACGTTTTTCAATATTAGCCTCATTAATTGAGTAAAGTTTTTGTGCTGGAACCTGAAATATAATAGCCAATGTTCTTTCCAAATCCAGTAACTATATTGTATCCTCCGTCAATTAGTTTTTTTCGACTAAAGATTTCGAAAGGTTATAGGCTCTAGTCTCCTCTAGTGCATCATCTAAACTACCTGAGATATAAATATTTTTACTAATTGTTTTTCTTTTTATTTCCCTCAAAATTTCTTTAATGTCTTCAGGAGTTTGGACCAATAAAACTTTTTATGTTGTACCTTTTTCCTAAATCATCTATAAAAAGATGAAAATTTTTATCCCCAGGCTTATCTATCATAATTGTATAGAATGCTTTATTATTCTTACCTATGTAACTATGTAGCTTTTGAATAGATTTTAGAACGATATCATCAGTAAAAACTATAACCAATAAATAAAAAAAGTATTAGTAACTAACTCTCTTTGAAAAACTTAAAAAATAACTCATGATTAAGGTAATAGTTTTTCAATATCAGATTTTGAAATAACAATTTTTGAAATACTACCTATATCTCCGTTAAGCTTGAATATATTTACTCTATTTTTCAAACCTAACAGATCCTAAGTCTTGTTCATCATGAATACTATTAATATTTATTTTTGATACTCAAAATTCTTCTCTATTACTTTATCAAAATTAGTTGTCCAAATTGATTTGAAACCAATTTGGACAATTATTCATTAGTTCGCTTTCATAATCAAATTTGTTAATTTTATGATTTATTAGTGAATATAATTCTCGCTCACTATACTCATTAATAAAATATTGAGCAAGTTGAAAAATAGTCTGTGATACTACTAATATCGAGGTCCTAATCGGCTTTATGGGGTTAGAAGTTCTTTCCAAGTTGGAAAATGTGCATCTAAACTACTTCCTGCACCTAAAAATAATGATAATTCTCCATCATTAAAAAGAGTCACTTATTTTTGTAATAAAACTTTTTCTGTCCAAAAATATCTCTCTCCTACCGATAACTATTTATTATCACTATACAAAAGCACTCAAATAGGTTTATAATAGCATGATTATTGATGAAGGAGATTTTCATGGATTATAAACTTATTTCTACTTATTTAGATTATTGCAAAAACTCATAAACGTTTGAGTTCACATACGATTCGAGCTTATAAAAATGATCTTGCACATTTTATAACTCAAACTATGATAATAGTCGAATACTATATCGAACACTTGACACAATCTAATATAAAAACGAATACACTAAGAAGAAAAATTGCTTGTATAAAGGTGTTTTATAATTATCTAAAATACCAGAACATAATTGAAGAGATCCCTTCAATCAATTGCGTTTTCAATTTAGAACTGAAAAATATTGTCTAAAACGATTCCGTATAATATTTTTGAAAAAGTATTTTTTTATATTTAGAGCAGAGATAGTTATTTCTAAAACTGACTTTCAAAACAAAAAGCTGGAAAGAAATCTACTAATCATTTCTCTTTTACTTTCGACGGGTATCAGAATTTCTGAACTTTGTCACATTCATCTCAAAAGATATTAATCTTTCCAATAAGACACTCCATATTATAGGAAAGGGGAAGAAAGAACGTATCATATTTTTAGGAGATCAAACAACCTTTAATTTATTAGAAATATATATAAATAAAATAGGGAAGAATCAATGGTTTTTCTATTTCCAGGAAACATTCGCAAAAACCATTGTCAGAGCAAAGTATACGTTTAATTTTAAAAGAGAATCGTTGAACAAAAATAACTTATCTAGAACTATTACACCACATATGTTTAGACATAGCTTTGCAACAATGCTTTCTGGATAATGATGCAGATATTCGATACATTCAAATAAAATTTCTTGGACACAGTTCTATATCAGTTACATCAAATCTATACTCACGTATCCCATTCAAAACAAAAAGAAATACTTTGAGTTCTTTTAATCCTATATCAGCGATTCATTCTGAAAGCGAGTAAGAGACATCTCCAAAGTTTACAGTTCACTTCATCTACAATTAATTTTTGTAGTTCAACCTTAATTAATAGATTTTTATACTCAACAAAAGCAAAAAGCATACAAAAACTTCACTTTGAACCAGCATTTATACTATATTCCGTATTAAGAACTCTATAATTGTTTTTCTAAAATACAATCTTAAAATATCCTAAATATAACAAAAATTTTTCAAAAACAATTCCTGGATAAAATGAAGTAAATCTTCCCACAATAATATGCATAATATCAAATTTTTCAAGATCTGATACTATGCGTCTGATTTTTTAAGACTTTTTACCTATCCTTTTACTACTGGTGAGATTCACAATGAGTTTAGTTTTTGTAAGCAGATTGTTAGTACATAGAGAAAAACTGCCAAATTTCTAATCTACTTTTATTCTATATTCATTAATCTAAAAAGAAAAATCTACCTTCTCAGTAGATTTTCTCTGTTTAACATTTATTTCCAAGCACACTGGCATCTACATAGTAGCCATCTGTGTGCGTGTATTGCTACTATATTACCAGATGAAGCCAGATAGTACCACTCACTCACTATCTTTTTACCCAACCTGTTGCCATTGAACCTGAGTTCTTTAGATAATACCAAGAGCCACTATCTTTTACCCAGCCTGTCGCCATTGAACCTGAATCTTTTAGGTAATACCAAGTTCCACTATCTTTTACCCAACCTGTTGCCATTGAACCTGAATTGTTTAGGTAATACCAAGAGCCACCATTTTTAAGCCAACCTGTTGCCATTGAACCTGAGTCTTTTAGGTAATACCAAGAGCCATTATCTATAACCAATCAGCTGAAATCATAGCTCCTGATGATTTAAAGGCATACCAGCTACCACCTTGGTATAGCCATGTTTGATTAAACATAACCCCTTCATCATCCATAAAGTACCATGTTCCCTGATCATTGATCCAAGCATTTTGAACTAATTGACCTTGTTTTTGATAATACCAGTTTTGGTTTGATTTTAGCCAGCTAGCAGTTTCAAAGATTGGAGAAAGTTCTACATATGATCCACTGTTATTATATTGTCGAGCAATTTTTCCTGGTTTAATTAAATTAAGAGTTCCTTCTTCACGCCAAGCAACAACAGATTTTCCTGATGTTAGCAGTTGGGAGCGTTGCAATATAAGACTCATTACAGAATCCCATGAACTTTCTAAGATTTTGTCACCATCTAAAAACAAAGTAGCCACTCTTAGCAGTATCTGAATCAACATCGTCAACTCACTTTAGTCGACCAAGTCTTCACTTCATTTCACTCTTAGCTTCTACTACAATATCCCCACGATATCCATAAGGGATATAAAAGTGTAAAAACGTCCCTTATCTTCAGTTTTTAGATACGGTTCTTTCCTCCGCTAAGAAAGTTAGTATTTTGTTTTTCCATTCAATCTAACTGTCCATTCGATTTCGCTAGTACTAGGTAAATCTAACACTTAATATTTACTTCATATCCATTATTAATCTTGCTGACTTTCCCGATTCTCGTATCGAATGCCACCTTTAAATGCCCAGTCTTCTTTAAGTTCAAAAGCCTTTTCCTGATTGAGGTGAGAGTCAATAAAACTAAACCACCAAAGACAAGACTAAATAGTGTAATGATACTTTCATTTTATTGCCCCTTATTTCTTAAATAACACAAATTGACTGTTGTCAGGATAAACTTCAACATGCTGGTTAGAATTTTTGTCTCAAAAACTTGTTCACGAGAGAGTGTATACAATTCATTTAATGTGATTCTGCGATTATTATTTTGGTCTGCTGCTAAAGATACTTGTGAATTCTGTAGAGGATTCCATCCTGAACCTAAAGACCAATATTTAGTCGCTAAACTTAATGATCCACCACTAGAGTATTCTGCACCTCTTGATGAGCATAATACTAAAAATTTAGAGTCAATCATCTCACCTGATTTTTCGTTACCATTCATATTAGAAAATCCTGATACAAACTCGTCCAAATCAAAAATATTCCGTAGAAGCTACTTCATTGGATTCACCCTGTATTATCTTTAGAGATAATTGTTCCAGCATGACAACAATCCAGCATAACAACAAACTTACCATTGTATTGTTTCAAAATGGACGCCAATTCCCAACCAGAAAATGCTTGATCATCACTACCAATATAGATTCTTCCGTCTCTTCCTCCATGACAAGTAAAGTAAAGATAGTTCACATCACTTTCGCTAGAAGATTCAAAAAGTTCTTGCATTTTTGCAATAATCTCGGACTTAGTTCTATCTGGGAAACGAACAACTTCACTAAAGTTTTGGTTACTAAATACCTTTTCCATTGCATTAACATCTGCTATAGGTACTGCTGGAGTAGATGTTTCACCAAGAACTAAAGCTCGACGATTGATATTTTGATTTTCCCCACTATTAGCAAAGAAATAGGTATCATCTCCGATATTATGCCAACCAACTTGCATATCACCACTGCTAGATAAATAGTATTGTTTTCCATTGATAGTCTGTAGTCCCGTTTGCATTACACCGCTACCATTTAAATAATACCAGCTACCAGAAAACCCAACACCATCCAGTTTTCATAGCACCACTATCATCTAGATAATACCAGTTTCAGATTCTTAATCCAGCCTGTCTTCATCCAACCTTCACTATCAAAATAGTACCAGGTACCACCTATTTTTCCCATCCATTTGTAGTATATGAACCATCAGAATGCTTATACCACCAACAGTTATCAGATTTTAGCTAAGTTCCACTTGACTGACTATAAGTCGTTTGAGAGGAGGATTCTGGAGCAGAAACTGATTATCTGCTGGCAAGGAGGCTACTAAGCTTAGTAAAGCAACTGTTGACAATAAATTTTTTTCATAATATTATTGTCCTTTCTTTTTATTTTGTATAATAATATCAAAAAATGAAAAAGTGTTTTATTTTTGCAAAAATGGAAGAGGATGAAAATGGAAAATTTTGGAGCAGTTTTAAAGGATATTCGTATTTCAAAAAACTTTCGTCTTAAAGATTTATCATGTAATGAAATTAGTGAATCAACTATTTCTCGTTTCGAAAATGGCATTACAAAATTATCTATTAATCATTTTTATATTCTGTTAAATCGTCTTGGAATATCATTTTTCAGAATTTGAAGAATTAGTTCATTGTTATTATTCCAAAAAGAATGTCTTTTTGAAGAATTAGAACATGCTGTAAATTCTTCAGATATATTTTTACTTCAAGAATTAGTGGATAAAATAGAGTTAAAACAAAAAGCAAGAAAAAGTTTATGCAATTATCACATAAAATTGATTGCTGAACAACAGATTAATCGTCTTGCAAACCTTCCTTATAATTCATCTAAATGTAATGAATTAATAAATATCTGCTTTCTGTAGATACTTGGATGGAGTATGAACTAAAACTTTTTCTATAATTCAGTGTTTTTATGAATACTAAAACCATTGAGCTTACTATATAGAATAGTAATCAAGAAAAACACGACATTTTTAAAAACGGATACCGGAACACATAAAAGTAAATTCCTCTATATTTATTTAACCCAGAAATGTTATTAAAAACAATTTGTTAGATAGCTCAATCTTTTTATAGATGATTTAGAAAAATTTACTTACTAGACAAGGATATTATTTTGAAAAAGAATTATTTGCTTTTTCTAAGAGGTATTTATCTTATAAAAACTAATCAAATAGAGCTAGGTAAAAAAAGAATGTTCTAAAAGCAATGAGAATATTTAAGGAATATAATGATAGTGACACAATAAATAAATTAAACCAGAAATTTAAGCTCGATCTAACAATTTAATTGTTAAATGATATTGTTTAGAGATATAATTCCCTAAAATTAGACAAATAATTTATCCATAAGATTTGGTTCTGCATTACACTGAACTAAATCTTTTTATTTTTAATACATTTGTTATTATATAGGCTTTTTGTTGATTTATTTCTTGTTTTATTTCAGTGGAATAGTAACGATTCTTCCCTTTTTAACGCTCTCTGTTCAATAACGATCAATTCACCTTGTCACATACCTTAGCCTGAAACATCCATACCAAATCTTTTTGAAAGCTGATTAAAGCTTTTGTACTTTTCTTTTTCTAAGTTCATAGAACTGAACCCTTAACGTCATTTGGCAATTCCATAATAAAAATAAGGACATTCCAATAAAGGAAGTCCTTTTAGCACCACCATATAAATCAGAGACATTTTATTCTATAATCATTGACCAAAATATAATTTTTGGTCAAAATTTGGTCAAAATTTGGTCAAAAAAATTAAAAATGCTAAATTATTTTTAAAAATGAACTTGAGAAAATTGCGCTTCAAATAAACATTTTGAATTTTTCTTTGTCTTTCTTTACATTATTAAAAATGCCCCTGCAGGAATCGAACCTGCAACTACTCCCTTTAGAGGGAGTTGTTATATCCATTGAACTATGAGTGAGAAAAACTCTGCCGAATGAGCAGAGTTTTTGGTCGAATTAACGACGGATTTCTTTGATACGAGCTGCTTTACCTTGAAGAGCACGTAAGTAGTACAATTTCGCACGACGTACTTTTACCGTAACGAACAACTTCGATCTTCTTTTCAACACGTGAGTGTGGATTGGGAAGATACGTTCAACACCTACACCGTTAGAGATTTTACGAACTGTGTAGTTTTCTGAGATGCCAGCACCTTTACGTGCAATAACAACACCTTCAAAAAATCTGGATATCGTTCACGGTTACCTTTCGACAACTCTCGTGTACACGAACAGTGTCACCAGGACGGAATGATGGGATATCAGTACGAAGTTGACCTTCTGTCAAGCTTTTCTTGGATTAATGGATTCATTTTTATTCTCCTATCTTTGTCAATCTTGAGGAAGATTCTCAGCGGATAACCACTGTTTTTGTGCGTCCAGTACACACAAGATACAGGTTTAGCAAATTTCCTAGAAAAAGTAAAGAAATTTATAGCAAAATTCCTATAGCAAGCAAACCACCTAAGTAGGTCAAGAGAAAATATCTGTAAAAAGACCTTCTTATCAGCTAACAGTTTTTGAGTTCATCATTCAAGGTTGAAAAAGTGGTTAGTCCTCCACAAAATCCTGTGGCAAGGATAAGATAGACTTCTTTAGACTCCACATGATTGTAAAATAAGCCGATCAAAACAGCCCAGCAGATTAGCTATGAGAGTTCCTAGAGGCAGTACTGAACGCTGATTATAACGTGAAAAAGAAATAACGCACGAGGGCACCTGATCCACAAGCAAGCGCTAGATATAATACTACCATTTCTTCCTCCCCTAAACAATAAGCCAATAAAAGTCCACCACCAATGCTCAGAACTAGATAGATTACTAGACTTAGGTAAGAACCTGTATCCAGTACTCACGCCATCTAACATGAGGCTTGAAAAGTCGTTAATCCCCCACAGAAGCCAGTTCCAAGCGCTAAAATGACACTTTTACTCTCCCTTATAAACCAAATAACCTTTTGACAAGATAGACTACAGAAAAATTCTAGATAGTTAGCAAAGAGAGTTCTCATGGAAAGCTCTGGACTAGCTAGCAACCATCTCCTGAAATCTGATATCGGACAAGTCCTCCTAGCATGGCAGCTAGAAAGATTCCTAGTGGGTAAAATTGTCTTTTCTTTCATTTGATGTTTTTATCCTGATAATCGCGCGAACGTTTGAGAATATCTCGAAAAAGTCTCAACTATTGTCTCTTCGTATTTTTATTGCTGACATGACTCTGACCTTCTCAAAGATAGCTTCTTCTCTTTTAGTAGTCCAGAATAGCTTTTCCTGAAGCTTTTTATAAGCCACTACACCCTCAACCAGATGCATTCTTTCTTCTAAGAGTTTTACAATTCGCATCAATTTGATCGATTTCTGTCTCAATAATATCTAAATCCATAGAGTCTCCTTCATTATTTGAATGATTGCATCAAAAAAGCTTCTAAATGGGCCAGTACATTCTTAGGGTTATCTGAACAAAAACTGCACTGGACAACTTTCATCAGTGCAACTTCATGCTTATCCTACTTTAGCAGCCAATTCTTCTAGCAAATTGTTCCAAAGCGTTCGATATCTTCTCTCTGCTGCAGAGATCCACTCTGACACACTCCCTGATCCCTTTTTCAGCTCCTGCTGCACAAATACACGATCAAAGTCATCAACAGCTTTTACAGAACTCATCGTAGAAAGTATCGCCTGATCCTACCACACCGGTGATCTTGCCACTCAAATTAGAGATTCATAGATCTTCGTAGAAGTCCATCATCTCATCTGGTAACTCCATCACCATAAGTGTAGGTTGCAACGATTGCGATATCTGCTTCAAGAAAGTCGAGATGTCAACAGTTGTACACTCATCAACATCCACCTCCTAAGCCCAATTCACGTCAATTTATCTGCTACAATATCTGCAATTTCTTCGGTATTACCGGTCATACTAGCAAATACAATTTTGCTAATGCTATATCGTCCTCTCAATTTATCTTTCCATTATATCACATCTTTTTCATTTTTAAAAATAAAAACTCTTGTGCTACAATGAAATAAGAAAGAATTGAGGTCACTTATGGAAATTCCACATCAAATTTTTAGAAAAATTAAAGCATACGATACCATCATCATTCACCGTCACATGAAACCAGATCCCTGATGCCTTAGGAAGTCAGGGGTTGACTGCAGCACTTGGAACACCATTTCCGCAGAGAAAAAATATCACAGTAGTTGGTTATAGATGAGCCAACCCTAACATGGCTTACAAAGATGGATCAGGTAGAAGACAAGGATTATCAGGTGCGCTTTGCTATCATCTGTGATACAGCAAATACCGCTCGTATTGATGATAAACGTTATACTCAATGCTGAAACCATTATTAAAATTGATCACCATCCAAACGACGAAGTCTATGGAGATCTTGTCTGGGTAGATACCAACTCTAGTAGTGCCAGTGAGATGATTGCCTCTCTTTGCTGAAGCAACTAACCAGAATTATCCGACCGCTGCTAAAATTCTCTGCGCTGGAATTATTAGTGATACAGGCTGCTCTTTATCCATCAACTTCGTATCGCAATTTCCTTCGAATTGCTAGTAAACTCAAAGAGAACATAACTTTGACTATGCTGAATTAACACGCAAATGGACACTATGAGCTTTAAAATTGCTAAACTTCAAGGTTATGTCTATGATCACCTAGAAGTTGATGAAAATGGTGTCGCACGTGTCATACTGACTCAAGAAATTCTAAACATATCAAGTAACAGATGTAGAAACAGCAGCTATTGTTGGAGCTCCAGGTCGTATCTGATACAGTTAATCTTTGGGGAATCTTTGTGGAACAAGCAGATGGCTACTATCGCGTTCGACTTCGCAGTAAAATTCGTTCCAACTCAATAGTGTTGCAAAAGAACATGATGGTGGAGGTCACCCACTTGCAAGTGGTGCTAACCCCTATAGCCTAGGAGGAAAATGAAGTCATCTACCAAAAATTAAAAACTTACTGATCAGATAAAAAGCTTTGCACAAACTTAGTCATAATCTGTTAGACTAGTATGGTAACAATCTATGGCTCTGCAAAGACACCATGGCAGAAACGGAAATACTGCAAAATGAAAAAGATATCCATCCAGAATATCGCCCAGTTGTCTTCATGGACACAACTACTGGTTACCAATTCTCAGCGGTTCAACAAAAACGCTCTAACGAAACCGTTGAGTTCGAAGGTGAAACTTACCCATTGATCCGTGTGGAAAATTTCATCAGACTCACACCCTATTCTATACTGACGTCAAAGTTCACTCAAAGCAGATGGACGCGTGATCGCTTTCAACAAAATACGGTCTTCAATAATCATAAAAAGAACAGTTCCGGCTGTTCTG